>Ga0126378_10000263_pt1 | contig 40326 bp, 33 predicted proteins | sample PanSoiMetPlot_23_FD_92587 | JGI IMG/M metagenome (GOLD analysis project Ga0126378, IMG submission 92587) | Tropical forest soil microbial communities from Panama - MetaG Plot_23 | ecosystem: Environmental > Terrestrial > Soil > Tropical forest > Bulk soil | place: Panama | collected 2016-02-17 | reverse complement strand
TGGACATTTATCGCTCAGAGTCGACTGTCGCCCAGCGTCGGCTGCAAGAGATCCAGGCGGAATATGCGGTGAAGCCGTTGGAGGATCAATTTCGCCGCACGATCGGAGCGGACCTCGACACTCGCGCAGGTGCTCTGGATTTCGATCTGACCGAGAACGCCGAAGTAACGGGCGGCCTGGCTACGCAAGACATCGCAACCGCGATCGAGATGGCGATCAGCAAACGTCCTGAACTCGAAGCCGTCACACAACAGCTGGCAAACGACGATACAAGCGTCTACATCGCCCACAACAGTCTCCAGCCCGATCTGAGCCTAACTGGGAATTACACATCGAACGGAATCGGCGGAAATTTGATCGATACCTTGGGATCAGCGCCCGTCGTAATTTCACACGGTGGGCTACTCGACGCCCTTGATCAAGTTGGCGGATTTGGCTTCCCTACTTACAGCGTCGGCCTCACTCTCCGCCTGCCGATCAGGAATCATCAGGCAGAAGCCGATCTCGGCTCCGCTCTCGTGTCAAAGCGCAGCGACTTGTATGTGCTGCGTTCGCGCCAGCAGGCCATCTCGCAGGAAGTGCGCAACGCCGTCCATCAACTCGAAGTAAGCAAGCTTTCGCTGACTGCGGCTGCCGAGGCGCTCGATCTAGCTAAGAAAACTCTGGCCGCTGATCAGCGCAAGTACGAGCTTGGGGCTGAAACGATCTTCTTTGTCCTCGATGCTCAGAATACGGTTCAACAATCGCAACAGAGTTACCTGCAGGCAGAGATCGGATATCAACTCGCCGTGGCAGCGCTGGATCACGCCACCGGCGACTTGCTTGAACACAATCGCGTTCTAATCTCGGATGCGATTCGCTGAGGCTTGGAACAACTTACAGTGGCGTGGGCATGAATTTAAGACATACAGGTGAGTCCACGCGAAGCACCTGACCAGTCGGTGTGAGCTTGCCTGTGGCCTGGTCAATATCGAAGATGACAATGTTGCCGCTGTCCTGGTTAGCCACAAACAAGCGCGTGCCGCCTGGATCGATTTCGAAATTTCGCGGCTTCTTGCCCTGCGTAGAAAAATGCCCGACGAGACTGAGCGTCCCTCGCCTCTTCATCTGATCGATAGCAAACACCGCGATGCTGTCGTGCCCACGGTTAGAAATAAAAAGGAATCGTCCATTCGGGTGGATCTCAATCTCTGCCGGATTGTTAGTTCCGGTGAATCCGTCGGGAATGGTTCGGACGGTCTGATAGGGTTGCAGAGTCCCTCGGCGCGCGTCGTAGGAAAAAATGCTAACTGTGGACTTCAGCTCACTGAGCACGTAGACAAATTCGAACTTGGGGTGGAAGGCTATGTGGCGAGGTCCTGAGCCCGCCTCCACTTTCACGAACGCTGGATCATTCCCGGAAATGCTGCCATCGCTCACATTCAAGCGATACACCTCCACGCGATCGCTGCCGAGGTCTGCCGACATTGCAAAACGGTTGTCAGGCGTGACCCCAATCCAATGCGCATGCGGTCCTTCCTGCCTTTCCCGATCGGGGCCAGAGCCAGTATGCTGGACAACGCTCGTAGCCTCGCCCAGACCACTGTCTTTCAACACAGGAAACACTGCAACGCTCCCGCTGCCGTAGTTCGCAACCAACACGAACTTGCCCGATTTATCCAGTGAAACATAGCATGGATCGGTGCCTCGCGATGAGACCTCGTTCAGCAGCGACAACTTGCCGCTCTTCTTGTCAATTGCGAACGCGCTGACCGTACCGGTAGCCTCTCCTTTGTATTTCTCTAGTTCGTTGACTGCGTAGAGAAGGCGGCCAGCGGGATCGATAGCCAGGAACGAGGGGCTGGGAGTTTCTGCAACCAGGCCGAGAGGAATCAGCTTGTTGGAAGCAGGCTGAGAACGATACGCGTAGATTCCCCTGCTATCTTTTGCGGTGTATGTGCCGACAAAAAGAAGGTACTCGCCTTTTTCGGCGTCTAGTGTCGCACCCATCGCCAGTATGGGAAACGCCAGAACCACCAATCCTATTACCGCTCTTACCTCGTTTGTTGCTTTCAGTCTCTTTATGGTCATCCTAGGAATAGGTATTCCTCAAAAGAACGTCTGCACAACATCGATCACTCGATATTTCGAGTCCAGCACAGGCAAATACCGCCACTTGTCGAACGTCGTGCAAGGATGCGAGATGTCGAAAGCAATCATATCGCCGAGGCGAATGTCGTTTCCGGCGTCGAAGTGAAGAAAGGAATGCTGATCCATGATGCGAGTCAGCTTCCAGTTTTCAGGCACGGCCACCGGCTCGGTAGTGCCTGGGCGAAAGTGAAGGACTGGAACCGGCAGTCCGGCGTCAAACGCGGCATCGCGTCTCCCAAAGTTGATGATCGCTTTTTCCTTTTCTGGAACTGATTGTACATAGCCCCATATCTGCAGCGCCGGTTCCAGATTAGATCCCATATTCCGGGCTACGGTGCTGCTTTTTAGAATGCGCTGCTGAGCCGCGCGATACGCGCCGACATCACACGTCAGGTAACATCCCGGTCGCAATATGAGTTCCTTCTCCTGTCCGATGTCTGCCCTACTGAATATCTCCGCGACCACGTCATACCACGACGAACCTGCGCCGGTGAGGATCACCGGACGACGATCAAACCGGTTTTCCCGCGACAACTCGCGGGCTACTTCGAGGGTTCTTTCGAGCAATCGCCGGATGGAAGCCTCGTCGCTCAAAACACCTTCGTACACTTCCACACCACATAACCGGAGCTGACTTTTCCATCTGGCAAGAGCAGCAGTTGTCGCCTGAAGCTGCTCGTGATCGCGAACCCCGGTGCGTCCGTCGTCAGCTCCTACTTCGAGCAGAACGTTCAATCTTTGAGCGCGCGATTTGAAGAAATCTCCCAGCAGTTCGACCTGAGCCGCCGAATCCACCAGACAGAAGTACTCGAATTCGTCGTCTTCCAGCAAGCGGCTTACGATCTCGAGATTCTGTCTACCGACAAGCTCGTTGGCCATGAGCACGCGACGCACACCGTGCGAGTACGCTACGAGGGTCTGGTGAGCTGTCGCCAGCGTAATGCCCCAGGCACCAGCCTGCATTTGGCGCGCGAACAGCTTCGGAGCCATCGTTGTTTTCCCGTGTGGCGCCAGCTTCGCGCAATAAGCACTCGCGACTGACTGCATCCACCGCAAGTTGTGTTGCAGCTTGTCTTCGTACAGCACGGCAGCTGGTAGACTCAGGTCTTCGCGGAGCAAGTTCCATCCGAGACTGGGAATCTTGTCAGGGGAGAGCGCACCGTCGATTGCCGGAATCCCTTTATTCAGTGGATGAATCAGATTCAGCTCTTCCATCGCCGATGGATATCGGATGCGATCCTTTGTATGATTCATTTCGCTCTCACCCCTTACCGCAGCAGTATCTGCCTTTGGTTGCTGAAGTGATGGTAATTAATTCGATTGGCCTTCGTCTCGCGGAGATGACTTGCCCAGCTGCCACACGCTGATTCATAACGTCCAAATCGCGGATGGTAGCGGGAGTGAGCCCCATCCTGGCTCGGTCGCAATCGAGAATGATCGTATTCGAGCCATCAGCGATCTGCATGGGTATTCAGCCCAACAGACATTCGACGGGAAAGGCCATGTCCTCGCTCCTGGATTTATCGACGCCCATACCCACGATGACCTCTACATGATCCGCGCGCCCGAGATGCTGCCCAAGCTTTCACAAGGCGTCACCACAGTGATTGTTGGAAATTGTGGCATCAGCGGTTCGCCGGTTCGATTGTCTGGGAATTTTCCCGATCCGATGAATCTCCTTGGGCAGGAGGACGAGTTTCGCTATCCAACGTTCGCTGAGTACGCGGCCGCCGTCACCGGAGCTAGGCCGACGGTAAACGTCGCGGCCCTGGTCGGACACACAGCGTTGCGAAACAACCACATGGATCGTCTTGATCGTGCCGCAACTGCCACTGAAATCGCGGCAATGCAAGAGCAATTGCGGGAGGCTCTCGATCAAGGCGCAATCGGGCTGAGCACCGGATTGGCTTACCTTTCTGCATACTCTGCTTCCGTTGAGGAGGTAGAAGATCTAGCCGAAGTGTTGGCTGACTCGGGCGCTCTTTATACAACGCACTTGCGCAGCGAAGCCGATCAGGTACTACCAGCTCTGAATGAAGCGTTCAACATCGGTCGCCGAGCCAAGGCGCCAGTGATCGTTTCCCATTTGAAGTGTGCCGGAATCGACAACTGGGGACGGAGCGGAGAGGTCCTGGAGTCGCTCGGATCCGCGCGCAGGTATCAGGCTGTCGGCTGCGATTGTTATCCTTACGCGGCCAGCTCAAGTACACTCGACCTCCGGCAAGTCGACGAGCGCGTAACCATTTTTATTACTTGGTCTAAACCGCATCCCGAGATCGCGGGAACGAGCCTTGCCGAGATTGCCAAAACGTGGCAAGTCTCGCAGCTTGAAGCAGCGCGCAAACTGCAACCGGCAGGCGCAATCTACCACTCCATCTCCGAAGACGACATGCGTGCGATTCTGCGACATCCAGCGACGATGATTGGTTCTGACGGGTTGCCAAATGATCCTCTGCCACATCCGCGTCTCTGGGGTACATTTCCCCGCGTTCTGGGCCGATACAGCCGTGAGCTGCGACTCTTTCCGTTGCAAGAGGCCATCCGCAAGATGACGAGCCTTCCGGCTGAAACGTTCCGTTTGCGAGATCGAGGTCGAATACGCGAAGGCTACTACGCTGATTTGGTACTGTTCGACGCCGAAACCGTCCGCGACACTGCCAGTTTCGCCGATCCGGTACGGCCGTCGACTGGCATTGAGGCGGTGTGGGTGAATGGTGTTCTGTCTTACCGGAACGGATCATGCTCAGGGCGGCGAAGCGGAAAGTTTTTGTCTCGAAAGACAGAAAGACAGACTGAATTGCACATGTCATCCTGAGGCATGATGTTGGCGGAGGATCTCCCGCGATGAATGGAACCTGAATGCGTGCAGGCGCCTTCACGAGCACCTTGGCCGAAGAGCCGGGACATGGCAATGAACATCGAGACGTTCCGGGGATCCTTCGGCCAACAAGGGGCCTCAGCATGATAGTTCTTGACTGCTTCGGATTCATTTCAACATTGAGGGGGATTCCAAGCATGACGATCAAACGCTATGGCACCGAAGGCGGCAAGGCCCCCGGGGGTCAGCACTTGCCATTCGCCCGTGCAGTCGAAGCTGACGGCTGGCTCTATGTTTCCGGGCAGGTGCCAATACTGAACGGGCAGCTAGTCGAAGGCAACATCCTCACTCAAGCTCATCAGGCGATTCGGAATTTGCTGGCCATCCTTAAGGAAGCAGGTTATGGTCCTGAACACCTGGTACGTTGCGGAGTCTGGCTCAACGATCCACGCGACTTTCAAGCGTTCAACGACGTGTTTCGCGAGTACTTCGGCGCTAACCCTCCCGCTCGCGCCACCGTCGTTTCCAGCATGGTGGTGGATTGCAAAATTGAGATCGAAGGCATCGCTTACAGGAAACCGGCGACAGAATGATGCTGTGTAATCATCCCGACTAAGCACCAGCTAACCAAATGACCGACCATCACGGCGTCTTCCTGCTGCTCCTCGCGTTGGGAGCGATCGTCGTACTGATCCTTCTGATCGCACGCTTCAAGTTGAATCCGTTCATCGCGCTAATGACGGTCTCGCTCGTGCTTGCTGGTGCGAGTGGAATGCCGCTCCCCACGATCGTTAAAGCCTTTGAGGCCGGTGTGGGGGGTACGCTTGGACACATCGCGATCGTCGTAGCGCTGGGAACGATGTTAGGAAAGATGATGGCGGAGTCAGGCGGAGCTGAGCGCATCGCCCTCACGCTGATCAACATCGCCGGGGAAAAACGTATCCCTTGGGCCATGATGGTCGTCGGCCTTCTGGTGGGACTGCCCGTATTCTTTGAAGTCGGATTCGTACTGCTGATCCCGATCGCCTTCAATGTCGCCAAACGTACCAGAACATCGATGGTCCTGGTGGGATTGCCGATGGTCGCTGGACTCTCGGTCGTCCATGGTCTCGTTCCACCTCATCCGGCTACTCTTCTGGCAGTCGCTGCCTACAACGCGGACATCGGGCGCACTGTGTTTTACGCTTTACTCGTAGGCGTTCCAACCGCAATCGTCGCCGGCCCGCTGTATGCCAAACTAATCGCTCCTCGAATTCGCATCGAGAGCGACAATCCAATCGCGGCGCAATTCATTGACGACACCTCAAGGAACAATCTGCCCAGCTTCAGTCTCACGCTCTTTACGATTCTTCTTCCGATCCTGCTGATGCTGATCGGCAGTTGGGCAGACAGATTTGCGGTTCCACACACATCGCTGAACGACGCATTGCATCTCCTGGGAAGCGCAGACATCGCCCTGCTGATAGCTGCCGTGGTGAGTTTTTTCACTTTGGGAAAGATGCGCGGATTCACCCGCGAGGCAATTCTGAAATTCACCGATGAGTGCCTTGCGCCCACGGCCACGATCACCCTACTAATCGGAGCCGGCGGAGGTCTCGGACGAATCCTGCAGGACAGTGGAACGTCGCAGGCGATCGTCGATTTGGCGCTGCGGGCTCATATATCACTCTTACTTTCCGCCTGGCTGGTTGCCGCTCTGGTACGACTCGCCACAGGATCTGCGACGGTGGCAATGGCGATGGGTTCAGCAATCATCGCACCCATCGCGGTACACACCGGGGTTCGCCCAGAATTGTTGACAATCGCCACTGGAGCGGGCTCCCTGGTCTTCTCGCACTTAAACGATGGCGGCTTCTGGATCGTTAAGGAGTACTTCAACATGAGCGTCGGCGATACGATGAAGAGCTGGTCGATCTGCGAGACGATCATCTCAATTGTGGCTTTGCTGTTGACGATGGCGCTGGCCGTAGTTATCTAGAGCGTTTGCCGGTCGACAAATTCGCCTCGCTCAAATCGAGCTCGTGCTCAAGCTGGCGTAACACTTCATCGCTGATACGACGCTGATTGCGAAGCCGGACCGCCGTATGGCGTTCCACGCGGAGCAGGTCACGCGAGATGTCAATCGAGCGTGTGTAATGAGCTGAAGCAGAATCGTCCTCAAGGTTATCCCGTTCATTCACAGTCGCCAGCCGATGCCGATAATGATGAACGAGGTCGTCGTAGACTTGTGCAAATTCGACGCTGTCCTTGCCTCTGGCTCCTTCCAGGTGCGCAATTGCGGTCTCCAGAATCAGTCGGCGCGCTTCCCTTTCTTCAGAGTCCGTTCCTGAATCGCCGGCCAAACCGAGTGCCCGGATTACGGCGGGCAGCGTGAGTCCCTGTAAGACAAGCGTCACCAGGATTACGCTGAAGGCCAGAAATACGATCACGTTCCTTTGCCCAAACGGATGATTCTCCCCGAGGGTCTGCGGAAGGGCGATCGCGGCAGCAAGAGAAATCACGCCGCGCATTCCCGTCCACCCAACAATGACGGATTGCCGCAGCGTCGGAATTGCCACCTTATGGTGAAGAATATGTTTGCGTATCAAACACGCGAGCGCACCCCCGGGGAAAACCCAGAAGAGACGCAGCAAGATGAGAAGTGCGCTGAACAGAGCGCCGTACATGAACACTTCGCGGTGGCGGTGGTCCCTTATGGCCTCCAGAACATAGGGGAGCTGCAACCCGACGAGCACGAAGACAACGCCGTTCAAGATAAAGGTCAGTGATTCCCACACCGCCCAGGCTTGCAGCCGCACATTCGGCGAAAAGTAGTGCGAGCTCCTGCGACTGAGATAGAGTCCACATGCCACTACTGCCAGTACTCCAGACGCCCGAACTGAATCAGCGCTGAGATATGCCACGTAAGGAGTCAGAATGCTCAGCGCGATCTCGATAGGGGCATCCTCGACGCGGTGCTCGATCCAATCGACGATCATGCCGATCACTAATCCAATGCCAATACCAGCGACCACCAAATACATCAATCGCAAGAATCCAGTTGCCACGGTCGAGGTCCGGTTCCCGAGCAGCAGTGCGATACCAAATTCAAGGGCGAGCAACGCGGTCGCGTCGTTTACCAGGCTCTCGCCTTCGAGAATATCCACGATGCGTTTCGGCAATCCGATGCGCTTGGCGATTGAAGTCGCGGCGATTGCATCCGTGGGAGCAACTACGGCTCCGAGCACCAGGCCCATTCGCCAGTCGAATCCAGGAAGGAACCAGGGCGCCGCATAAGCCACACCGATCACCGTGAAGCCCACCAATCCGAACGCCAGGAGAAGTATGCTCACCAGATTGAACGAAAACTCACGCCACGAGGTGAGCCATGCCGCCGAAAAGAGCAACGGAGGCAAGACTATAAAGAAGATAGCGTCTGGATTCAAAGTGATCCTGGGGATTCCAGGAATGAGGCTGAGCAATAGCCCGGCTATGACCAGCACGATCGGATACGGAATGTTCAGCCGGCGCGCCAATTCGCCAAATACAACAACAAAAAGCAGCAGGAGCAGCAACACGATCTCGAGCGCATGGATTTCGCCACCCTGCATGGAGTCTCCACCTTGTTAACATTGCCAATTTTAAATTGACGGCCTTAGTTGGGATTTTGGGACGCTAATCATTTTGTCTTCCCTTTGTAGGAGTCAAGCTCAACTCCCACTTTGTCCGCGTATAGGCGACGCGAAATCCGCGGCGCTCGGCATTGCGTTGCGAGGAGCTGCCGGGCTCTGTACAAACCATCGCGAGATCACATCCCTTATCCATCGCGTATTGGCAGCGAGTCTCGAACAGCAGCTGCTGTGCTCCCCGCCGACGCCATTCTGGAACCGTGCTCGCCCCAGCGAACAATGCGACACCATCATGAATTGCAAGGCCGCCGGTGGCAATCGGTTGTCCGCCCAGTTCAACCAGGAACGATGGGCTATCCTCGCGTTCGACGCTCACTCGCATCAGGTCGAGCATCAAGTCTGCGATCTCATTGAACTCGCGCCATCCTGCGGCCGCGGTGCGAGCCCACAGCTCGTGCTCATCGCGACCCGCCATCCTCACATGCAGAGTTTCATTTCGGGTCGATATACCGGCATGAAACTCTCCCAATGCCATGAACATGACGTTGCTCAACTCGACAGGTCTGTAACCTCGCCGGTGGAGCATGGGAAGCAGCGCCTTGTCGGCCATTGGGCTCACCTCATGAAACACGGGCGCACCTCGCTGCGTGAAGAACGATTCCAATTGATCCATGTCGCGAGCCGTTGGCATTTGGAAGAGTCCCAGTCCGAATGTTTGTGTACACGGCGACCGCGGGCCGTCATACATTGCATAGGCTCCGGCGACTTCAACCCACTGGGCTCCGGAATCCGGAGACAGACGGGCACGAGCTTCAACGAAACGCGCGTTAGCAACAGCTTCGGCTCGCTCCAATCGGCAAGCCAACGACGGATCTGTAAAAGGATAAGAATGCACGAAGCCCAAAACACTACCATGAGCCGTAAGAACGAGCAGCTTCGCGGCGGATATCTACTTACAACGCGTGAGTAGAGTTGACAGGGCGCACTGTCTTCCCGCTTTTCGTTCCTTGCCATCCACTGACTACTAATGATTCGGTCGAGTCATCGTTTTGAAACTTACAAAGCAAACTTCTTACAGGCTGGTGACAAAATCCTGACATTTCCCCCTAGGCAGACTGTTACCCTTGCGCTCCTCAAATGAGGAGCCCTCCGGCAATTCCTCAAGTTCAAAGCGGGGCGGTTCAAGAGGAGGCAAAATGAAACAGCAGTGGATCGGTGTCTTTACAGTCACCCTTGTGGTTCTGGGTCTGACTAGTTACTCAGCCCGTGCGGATCAGGACGACGTCATTTCGTTGCGAGCCCCTATGAGTGGCTTCCAGGAAGTTACCCCCAAGCTGACTGAAGGGAAAGGATTGTTTACCGCGACAATCAGTGGGAGTTCGATGAATTTTGAGCTGACGTATTCAGGGCTCACGGGTAATCCCGCTGTGGCGCACTTACATTTTGGGCAGAAGGGTGTGAGCGGGGCAGTGTTTCTCTTTCTGTGTGGTGGTGGCAACCAGCCTGCTTGTCCCGCCGCTACCTCAGGAACCATTAAGGGAACTGCGTCGGCGGCGAATGTCGTGGCTCAATCTCCCGATCAGGGAATTGCTGCTGGTGATTTTGCGGCTGCTGTCCGCGCCATCAGGAGCGGCGAGACCTACGCGAATATGCATACGGCGAAGTTTCCTGCTGGTGAGATTCGTGGACAGGTCAGGGTTGGGGACGGCGACAATGACTGATTGTTGACCTTCCGGAACCTGAGCGGGCATCCTGCCGTGGGTGCCCACATTTTTACTAGGGGTTTGTCCTCCCCATGCGGGGCGGATTCATGAGCTATTTTTGATATCGCTTACTTTGAGCGATTCGCTCTCCTTGTTGAGAAGGCCATGCCAAGGTTGTGGAATGCAGTTCTGATTCTGCTCGCGATCCTTGGAATTCCGGCCTCGATCTTCCCGGCGACTGCAGATGAGCCGGGCAAGCCAGAGGCCATCCAGATCGAACACGCCACGGCGACCTTCGAAGTTGGGACGAATATGCCGGGCTTGCTCGTCAAAGGCAAGTCCGATGCAGTGCAGGCGCGCGTACAGGTACGCCGCAGCGCCAATGGACTCACTCTCGATCACATCTCCGCCCAGCTGCCCGTAAAGACGTTGGCCACCGGAATCGCGTTGCGCGATCAGCACATGCGCGAACATATCTTCACGGCTCCCGATGGGCAGGTTCCCGATGTGAAATTTGAGGGAGAGGGTGTCTCTTGCCCCGGGATTGTGGCTGGCCACGAAGCCACCTGCAAAGTTTTAGGGACTTTGAGTATTCGCGGTACACCACGAACATTCTCCGTCGTGCTGAAAATCCGCGAGGCCGCCGGTGCGCCTGTCTTCCGTGCCGGCGGCGATGGAGTCGTGAAGCTCAGTGACTACGGCATCGAGCAGCCGACTCAATTCGGCGTTAAGACTGAAAACGAGATCCGCCTCCACTTTGAATTTCCTGAAGCCCAGGCCACAGCCCTCGATACCCGGGCTGGACGACAGTAATGAAACGGCTCATCTCCTGGGCTCTTCTGTCAGGAGTCTGGGTGTTGTGGGCCTTCAATCGTCCTGCGAAGGCCCTTCCCACAATGGTCCACTTGGGATACACCAATTGCGCCGTCTGCCATATTTCGCCACAAGGCGGCGGGCTCCTCAACGCATACGGACGCAGCATCGACCTGGCTCAGAGTTTTCGTGGCGGCGACTACCAGCCGTCCACGAACAAATTTGTGAAATGGCTGAGCTGGGACGATCGCATCACCCAGGACGTACGCAATGTCACACAAGGCCAGCTCAGCACAGCGACGGACGAGCCGACGATCGGGACGGTTCGCGCCAGATTCATGTACAGAAATGCGACGGAGTTGGGAAAAGGATGGCGGCTCTCCGCCGTAGTGAACGGTGAGAATCGGAGCGTCAAACGGCCGAACCTCAGTTACGAACCACCGATCCAGCCTGAGGAGGTGTATCTGACGAGTGCGCTCGTCTCCTACCGCCCCAAAAATACACTGGAATTCTCCGCTGGCCGCGATCCGTTGCCGAGTGGAGTCAACAATCCCGATCTGACCACGTACATTCGCGCACGTAACAAATACGGATACTACGATGCTCCGGTGCAGCTCAAAATGTTCTGGTGGGGCAAACACTACCAGATCAATCCATATGCATTTGGCCCGAGCGGTACCGAACCAACCGGAGCAAAGGAATCAGGCGGAGGCTCACTCGCCGAATTCTACCTGCTCGGCAAGCACACAACGACTGTGCTGGGAGTGAATACACTGCACGGCGAGGCGAGCACCCTGCATCGCACGATGGTGGGACCCTATCTCCGCCTGGGCCTGAGAAGCTGGGGCATCTTGGCTGAGCATGATATTACCAACCGCAGCCTCACTGCTTCGCCCACAAGCTTCCTGCAACACGCCAGCTATGCCCAGCTCTTTTGGTATCCACGGGAGTGGCTCCTGATCTCCGCGATCGGGGAGCAGTTGCAAACGCAGAGGCCATTTCAGGAACATCTCATCGCCGGCCGATTCGAGGTGACCTCCAGATTTTCCGATCACATCACCCTCGGCGTCACATCACGCTTCCAGGAAAACATGATCTCCAGCCAATTCGCGCCGTCGGTCGCGCTTCAGCTCGCACTCAAGACTGTTCAATAATCTCGCAAACGAGATCTAAACAATTCCCGAATCAGATCACCCTAACTTGAGACCTTCTTTGACGAACCATTTTGGTTGCGAGCATGTTGCACTTTGGTCGTCTGCTTCTTTGCGGCTCTCTGCCTAACTGCCTTGCTGCCATGTGCTTTCGCGGAAACCTTTGTAGTTTGCGTGTCCTGGACTCCAGCGGAGTCGAAGTGATCAGGACTTACCTCTTGCTGCGCGATCATGGGCCTTACGAGCGCCAGCGATAGTATCGAAGCAGCTACTATTCCTCGAAGAGCGTTTCGTAAATGTTTCATTTTTGCATCTCCTCACGACGCGCATGAGAGTTGCAGGTGAAGTGCCACGAAACGTCTTCGGAGGGCGGAATTTGGGAATTCAAAAAAGAAAGCCACTGAAAGCAAAGTACCTTACGCCGTGTCAGCGCGGGACAAATTTAATCTGAGTATCGAGGATTCTAATTGCCCAATTCGAAACCGCTGCCTTTTTTAACCCAACGGCTATCGACATTAACCGTTCGGTTCATAACTCCCAGAGGCGGTAATCTTCCTGTAATGGGACCAACGTTCTCGAGCTTGTCTTGAGCTAGCGAAATCATTGGGTTGCCTCGGAAATTCCACAATTGCGCTCTTCTCGCGTCTGTCTGGCCTCCCAGTTGCACTGAGGAGCAGCGCATCGAACATGGATGGAGCTAGAGCCCGACTTACCCGAAACAGGGGGACGCTGCCTCGCGTCAGTCGGGCTCCTTTTTTCTGAGGGCGTATCTATATTCAGTTATTCAATGAAGCAGCCTGCGCCAAAGGCAAGGCCTTCTCTCCTGGCCTTTCAGCCTCAATCACTGATCCAAGGGAGCGATAGAGATTGCTGAAGCGCTGGCGGATAGCTCGATTCATTGGCTCCGAGTAGTAGCGCGCGACCAACTCTGCCAGCGCGGCGCCTGCCAGGATTACAGCGACAAATAAAATTGGCACGCCCGGCATACGCTTGCCCGCTTTCAGGAACAGATCGAAGGCCAGGAACACCACAAACATGTGAGTGAGGTAGATCTCGTAGCTGCGGCGTCCGAGATTCAGGACAGGGTGAAGCACTCGAGGAGCGTTCCATCGGCTCTGTTCAGCAGCAACAATGACGAGACACGTTCCCAGCGCAAGGACCGACATGTCCAGCCCGCTTTTCTCGAGTGCGCGATTGAAAGACGTGAACGAGAGTCCCAAACAAAGAATCAGGATCGCGGAACCGACAATCGCAAGAATCTGAGTCGCCCGCAGGGACAGCTTTCTCCTTGAGACAAGGATCGCCGTCAAACATCCGAGCGCGATGGCGTCCATACTGCCAAGGTACGAGTACTCCCGCCAAATCTCACTCCCATGTGCCCACACCGTCCGGCCGAACGGCCCAAGTACAACAAAACCCAACATGAGAACCACGAACGCCCTGGTGGTGCGCAGCACGTAGCAGACGATTGGGAAGAACAGATAAAACATCTCCTCCACAGAGAGCGACCAAAGGATGTCCCAGCTTCCCGGCAGATATCCGCGCCTGGCCTCGAGCGCATTCACATGAAATGTAAGGGCCGCAAGAATGGCTCGTGGAAGACCGCCGGTCTTCTCCGTCACAACGTAGTGATTCACCTGACCAAGATGCAGAAAGCTCAGCACAGCGAGTATCAGGAGCAACAGCGGGGCGATCCGGGCAAAACGCAAAACATAGAAGTCCCGAACATTTACGCCGGAGATCGAATTCCATCGCCGCAATGCGGTCGAAGTAATCAGGAAACCCGATACAGCGAAGAACATCTGCACGCCGCGCTGCGCGTTCCAGACAAGTGCGTCGGCCATAGCGCGCGGTACGTTTGCCAAATACGGAACCCGCGCGATCAGCAATCGGATGTTGACGTGATTCATCAGGACGAAGAAGATCGCGAGCGCGCGTAGCAGATCTACGCCATCCAGTCGCGTCCAGTCCCGAGCTTTTGCGGAACCCGCCGAACCCATAACCAATTGTGCCCCGGAATCGCAGTGAGGCCAATAGAGTTGGCTATCCGGTCGTACAATTTCGCCCATGAGGCGGAATCAACGATTCTCCGACGAAGTTCTGGCCAATCTCACCGAGAGCAAAAGTCTCCGCATTCGAGCTGGCACCGGGGACCATCGTTTTATCGGGATTTGGACTGTGGTCGTGAAGAATCGTGTTTTTGTCCGGTCGTGGAGTGTGAAGCCAGACGGCTGGTACAAGACCTTCCTTCAAGAACCAACCGGCGCCGTTCAGGTAGCGCGCGACGAAATCTCAGTACGGGCCGTGCGAATCAAGGACAAGCGTCTGCGGGATGCCATCGACCGGGCTTATCTCGAAAAGTACAACACTAAGTGGGAGCTTAAATACGCGAAGGATCTCGGCAGCGCGAAATCGCGTTCCGCCACCATCGAGCTTGTGCCCTCAGCATCTGTAACTCGAAAATCGCAGCGGCGGAAGCCGAAAGGGTAAAGCACTGACGGCACGGTTCCGCTTCGCTCAAGCCGTGCCCGATGCGAAGTGAAAAGATCTGCGCTCTCCTCAAAGTCCGTAGCTACACGACCTTCCATCCCAATACCGTTTTGAGCTGAGCTTCAAGTTTCATCGAATCCAACTAGGTGTATATACATCTACTCTGGGAAACACGAAGCATGCAGGTCGTCTTCCGCCCGATGCGCGCGGACGACCAGGAGGTCCTATGGACACACGGCAAAACCAGCAAAAGGAAACGGCTCTCGTTACCGGCGCTTCCACTGGGATCGGACTCGAACTTGCCCGTGTGCTCGCGGCGAATGGTCATCCACTGGTCCTCGTCGCGCGTGACGGCGAGAAGCTAAAGGCAGTGGCCGGCCAGCTTCAAACCGAACATGGGATCTCCGTAAGTGTGTTTGCGAAAGACTTGTCGGAGCCAGGATCTACGGAGAGCCTGTGGTCCGACCTGTCGGACTCGGGCATAAGAATCGCCATCCTCATCAACAACGCCGGTGTCGGCGCTTACGGTGAATTTCAGAACACGTCTCTCGAGGAGCTGGAGCGGATGCAGATGCTCAACGTGGTCGCGTTGACCAGTCTCACGCGGCTGGCGCTCCCGGAGATGCTTACGCGAAAAAGTGGAAAGATTCTGAACGTTGCTTCAGTGGTTGGCTATCAGCCTGGAGGACCGCGCATGGCCGTTTATTACGCAACGAAGGCATACGTTTTGTCTTTCTCGAAAGGCCTGGCGGGAGAACTCGATGGTACTGGCGTTTCGGTCACGGCACTGAGTCCTGGGCTGACGAAATCTTCCTTCGAAGAGCGTGCTGGCGCGAGCGGAACGGCGCTTTACAAATTTTTTCCCCAAATGAGCGCGAAAGCAGTCGCGATTGCGGGATATCGCGGAATGATGCTCGGGCGCAAAGTTGTCCTTCCGGGCCTTGCCACTAAGCTTTTGGCCGTTGCTGGCGAGCTTCCGCCACGCGCGATCGCGCTCAAAGTGAATCAGCTTCTTTTACGGCGTACTTGAACTCTTCACCGTCTTGCGAAACCGCGCAAAAACGGAACAGTCTGTGATCTCTTATAACGAACTTAGGAATTTCAGCAAATCCGATTTGTCTTTCGGCGACAGACGCTTGAATTTCTCGGTTACCTCTTCAGCCTCGCCCTTGTGACGCATGATCGCGTCATCCATTGTGAGAGACTCGCCATCGTGCATGAGACGTGCATGGGTACGTACGCCCCAAAGTGGAGGCGTACGGACCTTGTTCGCAGCATCCTGCACTGCTTTGAAGGAGAAGTTCTCGCACTTGACCATCTGATCTACTGTTCTTGCCGAGTAGTTCGGGCCGGCAATGTGTTGGGCAACTTGGCGCGGCACCCTGTAATGCTCTACGAGCGCAATCGCGATGCCATCGCCGGTTCCAACGTCATGGAGCAGGAAGTCCGAGAATGGATGAAACTGTTTGCTGCCCAGCGCCTCGGGAACTGTGAATTTGCCTCCATTGATGGCGGTACCGGCCTTAGCGGTGACAAGTGTCGACACGTGACATATTCCGCATCCAATCCTGTCGAACAACTCAGATCCATGCTTGGCTGCATCTGTTGCTGCCAACTTGTCGTCTCGAGGAGGCGCCTTCGACGCTCGTATGAAGCGCGCGAAGTGATCGATGTCTTCCAGCCCATCTTTAGGATCCGGTTGGCTGTTTGGTTCGGTGACCGTCTTCGGATTGCAGAGCGACGTTACTTCATCAGGAAACAGGGTATTCGTGACACCCATTTCGTTGATGTACGCGTCACCGGCAAATGACAGCAAACTTGCGTGCTGGTCTTTCCATCCGAAGCGGCCAATGCCGGTCTTTCCTGGAGCCTCGACAATCGGCACAGGCAGAGCCTGTCCGCAAATCTTTCTCTTGGTTGTGGCGCACTCTTTCTCGGCGAGATCGATCAGCATTTGATCGGCTACCGCTTCGATGAATCCGTCACCCAGAACGTTGACCGAAAGCCTGTTCGTGCGGATCTTCTCGGCATCTGGAATGTGCTCTTGAAGCTGAATACTCGGATTCGCCGTATTCGGACAAATCGCTCGATCATTGATGAGAGTTCGGCCGACAATTACCTGCTGACCATCATTGATCGGAACGCTGGCGCTCACAAATTGGCCGTTTGGACCGCGATGCCCGGCGCGGTGTTCCACCACCTGACTCGCCCCACCCGAGGTTGGGTTTTGATGACACTCACGACACGACTGTGCGTTATACAGCGGGCCTAGACCATCTTTGTCGATATTTTCAACTTCGTCGAAAAACGTTTTATCGCCGTCGTGAGTAGCCTGCGTCACAAAGGCAGGATCGATGGTCTGGTCGTCGAATCCAGCAGGCGCTTCGGGGACTGACGGGCTTGATTGGGCATCGGATTGAACAACGGACTGAACGTCGGGCGTAACGACCGGGAAATGGTGCGTAATGACGAGTAAGCCGGAAAACGTCGCAAACAGCGCCAAGCCCTTCATAACTCTCTGTTCTTCGGCCAGATTGGCAGGATTGCCAATTTGGTACGCAGTTTACAACTTTCGTTCGATTTGAGGAACCCCGGCTCTGCTAGTCCCACGCCAACTGAAGGCGGCTCAAACTTTACGCAAGATCATTCTGCCTATGGGAGTGGTCTTTAAACTCCGTTTACAAAACCGTAACACGCCTCCACGTGCCAAACTTTGGTAATCTTCTTGTCCTGAATCGGGACTGATAGCCTGTACTGACGCTTGCGCAGAAATGGGCTAGCAATCGTCTGCCTGGCGAGTGACATTGGATCTCACGGGCCTCTCAGATTCACTCTCACGCTGAATGGAGGTAGTACGCATGCGATTTCCAATTCTGAAAGTTCTTCTGTTTGTGGCTTTTTCAGCTTCCTTCTTAAACGCGCAGCAAACCGAATCTGCGGTATTGCAATCGGAGGCTGCCGCCTCTCAGAACAAAGATTCTCAGGCGACGGTTTATATCTACCGTTACAAGCAGTTTGTGGGCAGCGCACTCTCCCCGTCGGTGTACTGCGACGACAACGAACTTGCTCGCATGACCAATGGCAGGTTCTTCGCCGCGAAGCTCTCCGCTGGCAAGCACATTTTTCACTCGAACGACAAGCAGGCGGGAATCGACGTTGATCTCAAGGCTGGACAGGACTACTACATCCGTGTGGAACTCGCTACCGGCATGATGAAAGGTCACGGCCGCCTGGTTCTGGTTGCACCCGAACAGGGAGGCTACGAGATCAAGAAGCTAAAGCCGCTCGATGCCGACAAGATTAAAGACAGCGAGCACGTAATCGCGGCAAATATCGAGGCTAAGTAAACTTTCATCTTCATCACCGTTTGATTTGTATCGGGCACGGCTTAAGCGAAGCGGAGCCGTGCCGTCACACATTGAAGGCACTTTTCGCTTTGCCGACTGGGTTCGTATCAGTTCCCTGACACGAGGTAGAATTCCACAACTTTCCGTAGCCGCTGACACAAGAGCCCTTTTCCGCCGAACGCCCCCCTGACAACATCTCCGCTTGATTCAGTACATCCCCGGTGATACTGTGGCCCCGAGTCTGGGAGGAGGACCGGGCATTTGGAACGACCGACCCGGGAGCCAACTCAGACCTCAAGGGCCGCGCAGTAGGCACCAGATCCGCCGAACCCCCACGATATCCTCTCTCCCGCCCATGGGGATAATCCTGAAATCCCAAAACAGAACTTGGGGTAGCAGTTTCCCAGGCTCGATCGTCGGCTCAATTCCAAGATGGAGGATATATATATGTGTTGGTTCTCGGCTGAGCATGCAAGCCACATCGCCGACGCCAAGGCTGGCGAGCGCCTCGCCGTTCGATCAATGGCTTGGCACGCGAACTGGGTAGTTCGGGAAACGGAGCTTGAAACACCAAAACCCTGTCCGGTTTGCCTGAAAGATCGAACCAGGGTTCTGTTCCGGCTTTCAGAAGATCAACAAGCGAAGCTCAACTTTGCTTCCGAGGTCGAGGCGATCTTCAAAATGTTGAAACAGCCAAAACGGGACGTCTTTGAATTTCCGGACGGCAGACAAATTACAGCGAGCAATCTGCCTCCCGGCCTGATACTTGACGTCCTCCTGGTCCCTGGCTCAGAGCAGCTCTCGGCTGTCCTGGACATGGAACCGGCCGTGCCAGATAAGAACGAGGAGGAGAAGGAGAAAGAACCACTCCTCGCCCGATTGCTGTCACATTTCTAAAGGCCAGACTGCGGCCCATTCTTTCGCGTTAGGAATGTCTCAATGGCAATGTCGGAAGATTGGGCCGTTCCCTCAAGTTACCTTAATGGTGCTCCGCGCCCACTTCGACGGGCACTCCCTTTAAGAAAACAGCTAGACTAAGTCCGGTCTGGAGCCATTTCGGGATTCCTGTGTCTAATCCTCCAACAAAATGCTAAGAACGATTGGTCGAACGGCTTCGATCGTCATCCTGGCGTTCTTGTCGGTTGCAGTCGGTCTGAGCCAGAACGCGCCGAATGGTGTCGACAAGGTGGTCGTCATCAAGCACGAACGAACCTTGCAGCTTCTGAGTCGCGGCAAGGTAGTAAAGAAGTATAAGGTTGCACTCGGAACCGAACCTGTCGGACCAAAGCAAAGGCAAGGCGATCACCGCACTCCTGAAGGCAACTACGTTCTGGATTCGCGCAATGCCCACTCGCAGTTCTACAAGTCCCTCCACATCTCGTATCCGAATCAGAAGGACAAAGCGCAGGCAGCAGCCGCGCACGTCTCGGCGGGCGACAACATTTATGTTCACGGATTGCCGAACGGCTACGGAGCGATCGGTGCGGCGCATCGTTTGAAGGACTGGACAGATGGCTGCATCGCCGTGACCGATAGCGAGATCGACGAGATCTGGAGCCTGGTTAAGAACGGCACGCCGATAGAGATCAACCCTTAGCGAATGTTGGTAGTTGTCGCTTCTGAGATATGACTCGCCCCACCTATTTCGACCGCGACCGACGTTACAAACATTGACACAGCGCGGCCACTCGTCGTAGCAAGGAATTAGTGGTTTTTTCGGGTTAAGAGGCTTTGTTCGGCACTCTATCGAGCGGAGTATTGGGGTTGAATGAATTGCGTTTCGCTTCGGGCAAAGTTGCATGCGGGAAACCGGGAAACGCCGGGCTTACGCGGGCGTAACCCTGTGGAAAAGTCAGGGTTACTCTGAGGATAACTCGGCGTAACCCTGTGGATTTTTCGGCGCTACCTGGGTTGTTTGACTGGAACTCTTGCACTCAGACAGAAGTTTACGGCTTTCCTTTGAATGACTTGAGCAAAATATTTTCAGCACGAATCTGCGATTCGACAGGTGCAGCGACGGAAACCATACCGAGTCAAGAGAGAAGGATGGATGCAACCAAGATTGCGGAGAGCAGCAAAAACTGGGCGAGACCTTGTTCGGTTGCGGGAGAGAATGATCTCCACCTAACTCCTTTAAATCCTGAATTTAGGCGAAAAAAGGGGGTGGAGGGCATCGCGATGTCCAAAGCTAACACCAGATTGAGGCCATGGAATTCCTAAAGGCGGATTGAGGCAAAGTATCGACACCTCCAGTGACATCGTGGTGCAGGAGCGGCATAGAAGCATGAGTGCGCGCCGAGTCCTGATTTCTGCCGGCGAAGCCTCTGGTGAGAACTACGGCGCGATGCTAATGCCAGAACTTCGGAACCTGCTCGGAGCCGGCACGCAGTTCTTCGGCGTTGGCGGCGAAAGAATGCGTGCGGCGGGTTGCGAGACGATTGTTGACTCCGCGAAGGTTGCGGCCGTCGGCATCACCGAAGTTGTGAAGCATGTCGCCACCATCTATCGCGAATTCTTCCGCATGGTTTCCGTCGCGCGCGCGCGTAGGCCGGATGTTGCCATCCTGATCGACTTCCCCGATTTCAATCTAAGGCTCGCCGAAAAGCTGCACGAGATGCATGTTCCGGTTGTTTATTTCGTCTCACCGCAGCTCTGGGCATGGAAGCAGCGGCGTATCTGGCGCGTGAAAAAGTTCGTCGACCGCATGCTGGTGATCTTTCCGTTTGAGGAAGACTACTATCGCCAGCGGCAAGTGGACGCCGAATATGTTGGACACCCGCTGGCAGATTTGCCAATTCCACAGATCACTCGTGAGGGGTTTGCTAAACAATCCGGCCTCGACTCAGGCCAGCCATGGATCACCCTGCTGCCTGGAAGCCGTAAGAAAGAAATTTTGCTGAACCTGCCGGTGATGTTGGAAGCCGCGCGTGGAATGGGATCTGAATACGAATACGTCGTCCCCGTTGCGACCACTCTTTCGCGGGAATGGATGACGCAACAGACCAGCGGAGTACGGGTTCACCTGGTTGATGACGCGCGGGCGGCCCTTCTGCACTCTCAAGCTGCGGTCGTTGCCAGCGGCACGGCGACAGTGGAGGCGGCACTTATCGGCACACCGTTCATTGTGGTTTACCGCGTCAGCGGACTCAGTTACGCGATCGGCCGGCGCCTAGTAAAGGTGAACAACTTCGGCATGGTGAACCTGATCGCCGGACGCGAGATCGTCCCAGAGCTGATTCAGTCGAATTTCACTCCCGAGAATGTTATGCGGCAAATGCGGCGATTGCTGGTCGATGGCGAGCCTCGCGCCGAGATGGTTCGGAACCTCGAAAGCGTGCGTAAGGAGCTAAGAAAGGTCGCAGACGCGCGTGGTCAGACCGCAATTGCACGGGCTGCTGAGGCCATTGCCGAGACAATATCAGATTCGCAACCTGTTAAGGAAAAGGCGGTTTGAGGCAGGTTGGATGGGTTAAACGGGCGCTTGGCTTAAACTATTTGTACGCCTCGATCGTTTAATACAATAAACGTAGTCCTTCATGTGGGCCCTCTGCCGAGACTTGAAAGGCTGGCATCTACATCTATCCGGATTCCCAATTGCATCGTACGAACAATAGCTACTCTGGAGTATCAATGAGTTTGTTTCGACGGACGCTCGCCTCGGCGAGTGCTCCCCCTTGCTTTACTCGGCTGCTGGTTTTGGCAGCCTGCATTCTGGCAATTAGTGCACCTCTCCGCGCAGCAGAGAGATCACGCATTCAGGTTAATGACTACGTAATCGATGCCGATCTGGCGCCGAAGACCCACCACCTCACCGCCAAAGCCAAAGTAAAGTTCACCGCTCTGGACGATATCAGCACCGCAGTGTTCGAACTAAACAACGCACTGCGTGTAACTCGCGTAACCAATGAGGCCGGCAAGACCCTGCCGACCGAGCGCGTTACCCAGGATTTCACAGTCCGCGTTTCCTTGCCCGAAGGATTGAGGAAAGGCCAGTCTCAGACGCTGACCTTCGATTACGAGGGCGTGCTTGACAAAGCGGATGACAGTCCAGTCGAGGGTCTGAAGCTGGCGTCAATCGGACCGGACACAACGTATCTGCTCTATCCCGCGCGTTGGTTCCCGATGGTTGGTTACAACACCAACCGCTTTACCGCGACGATCAGCATTACCGCTCCGGCTTTCTTCTCGGTAATCGGCAGCTCACCTAAGGCAGCCCCATCACGCCCGACATCAGGCGGAAACAAGACCGTCAGCTTCGTTTGGGACACGCCGAGCTTCCCAGGCACGATTATCGCTGGGACATTCGTCGAAACATCAGTCAGTAATCTGAAAGTCTATTTCAAGCCGAATCATCAGCAGCTCGCAGTGGGGTACGCCGACAGCGCAGCTAAAGAACTGGCGTTCTTCTCGAGCATCTACGGACCGATTTCAACTGCAAACCTGGCGATCGTGGAACTGCCGGACGATACCGTCCCGGCTGCCTGGGCGCCACAACTTGCCGCGATAACGTCCAAAGCCATCAGTGAAAAGGTGAACTATCGGCTATTGGCGAACACGTTAGCTCATCAATGGTGGGGAGCATCTGTGAGCCCCGCGTCCAAAGACGACTTTTGGATTACCGAAGGCGCAGCCCGCGACAGCGAAGTTCGTTACGTGCAGGACGCTGCAGGCGAAGCTGGATTCGAGGAAGCCTGCAAGGACATGGCTGTCGGCGCGCTCGCATACGACAACATTCCCCTTTCGGGAGTCGCAAAACTTGATCCATTCTCGCCCGAATTTCAATCGCTGGTAACCGACAAAGGCGGCATGATCTTCCATATGCTGCGCTGGCAACTGGGCGACGCTGGCTACGATCGCACGATGAAGTCGCTGGCTCAGCAGTACGCTGGAAAAGCCGTTACCACGGATCAGTTCCGTGACCTCGCCGAGCAAAATGCAGGTCAGAAACTGGGAGCGTTCTTTACGCAATGGCTCGACGGAACCGGCGCTCCGGAGTTTAAAAACAAGTACACGACCTACCGATTGGGCAACAACAAAGGCTTCCGCATCGTCGGGCAAATCAATCAAGACCTCGACTTGTTCCGGATGCCGCTGGAGATTCGCGTCGATACCGACGGCAAGAGCGAGATGAAACGAATCGACGTCGTTGGAACTCAGTCCACCTACTCCGTGGAAACCTTCGGTAAGCCGCGTCGCATTGTCCTCGATCCCAACAACTGGGTGCTGAAAAACTCTCCGGATCTACGTGTACGCGTATCCATTCTGCGCGGGCAACAACTTGTGGCACAGGGAGATTTGGCGGAGGCACTGAAGGAATATCAGAAAGCGTTAGACGCCAATCACAATAGTTCGCTTGCGCACTATCGCGTCGCCGAAGTTTTCTTCCTGCAGAAGAATTACCAGTCGGCCGCTAACGCCTATCGAGAAGCATTGAATGGAGACGGCGAACCCAAGTGGACCGAAGTCTGGAGTCATATCCAACTCGGCAAAATCTTCGACATTACCGATCAACGCGAACGCGCGACAAACGAATACCGCCAGGCGCTCCAGACGAACGACAACACCCAAGGCGCTCTCGATGAGGCGCGCAGATATCTGAATCAACCCTATAAGCGCGAACGCGAAACGGTTGGACAGTGAGGGTGATCCTCAGTATCCGTGTTCACCTGACTGCAAACTCACTTTGCCTCGGAACATGCGATAGACCATGACGAAGTATCCGCTGGCGATGAGCATACCAATCGACCACCAGATAACGCCGTAAGTAAGTGAGTACGAACCTGCAGCAGCGTTGTAGATCGTGATGTCCTCAACGGCAGGATTGCTGGAAGGCAGCAGGCTTGGATACAAGGCATAAGCTGCTCCTCCGAGCATGCTCGCCAGATACACACAAGAGGCGGTGAATGCGCGACGATCATTGCCTGCACCTCGCGCTAAAAACATCACGACTAAGCTCCCAGCCACAACGACCGGAATTACAAAACCGATTGGATGCTCGGTGTAGTTCTTGAGTACTCGCGGACGGATAGCAATCGTCGCGGCACAGCTCGCTACTGTTAACACCACAAGAAGCGGCCACAAATTGCGCGCGGTTGTTTGGCAACGACGGCAAAGTTCGCCCTCGGTCTTTACTGCGAGATAGTTCGTTCCGTGAATCGTGAGGGCAATTAGCGCAATTACTCCAGCCAGCACCGTATACCAGTCGAGCACACCAGCGTTTGAGCCGGGAAGGAAATCTGTCCACAACGGTTCAAAAAAGTAGTGATCGGCATTGAGTGGCACGCCTCGAATCACGTTGCCCAGAGCTGCCCCGAAGAATATCGCCAGAAGAAGACTTCCGATCGAAAACAGGCCATCGAAGAAGTCTCTCCAGATGCCATTGTCGAGATGCATCCGAAACTCGATGCCAATGCCGCGTAGGATTAGCAGCCACAGCACCATGTTGAGCGGCAGGTAGAAGCCACTGAAACTTGAGGCGTATAGAAGCGGAAATGCAAAGAACAGTGTTCCCCCGCCTGCAAGCAGCCAGACTTCATTGCCGTCCCATACTGGTCCGATGGCGCGCAACACCATCCTGCGATCCTCATTCGTGCGAGCAACAAAGAGATGCGCAATGCCGGCACCGAGATCGAATCCGTCGAGCACGACGTACATGGCCAGCATGAATGCTACGAGCAGGAACCAGATTGTTTCCACGACTAATCTCCTGCGACGGTTATGGGTTGAGGTTCCACATTGGGATTTGGCGTTGGACCATGATCGACCTCACGGTGAACAAGAAAGAGAAAGAAGATCGCGAGAAGTGCATACAGCCCCATAAAACCAAGCAGTGTAAACAAACCGTTTGCAGCAGAAACGTTCGACGAGTACCCAACGCTAGTACGCATCAAGCCGTAAACCAACCACGGTTGACGACCAACTTCGGCGGTCAGCCATCCAGCAGTGTTCGCAATATATGGAAACGGCAGGCACAACATGATTACCCAAAGCAGCCACCGCATTTGAAAAAGCTTCTTACTCCAGAGGGAGAGAATCGCCAAGGCCGTTACAGCGATGAAAATCGTGCCCAGTCCAGCCATGATGTGATACGCGAAGTACAGCAAAGGAATGTTGGTCGGCCAGTCCTCTCGCGGGAATGTATTCAGTCCTTCCACCTGCGCTTCGGTTGTGCCGTACACAAGAAAGCTGAGGACTTTGTTCACTACCAAAGGATTGTCAATTCGCTGATGCTCCACGTCAGGCTGGCCCATTAAAACCATCGGAGCGCCTTTCTCCGTACGGAAAAGACCTTCCATCGCAGCCGTCGTGATGGGCTGGTGTTTTGCCAAATATCGCCCGTGAAGGTCGCCTGTGGGAAAAACCTGCAGAACCGAGCAAATAAAACCCACGATCACGCCGACCCGGAGGAAGACGCGCCCGTACTCCTCGAAGCGGTTATTGAGCAGATAAAAAGCTCCGACGGCGGACATCACGAATGCACCGGTAATTACCGCACCGCTCATGTTGTGCGCGTACTGCAAGATCGCCCATGGGTTGAGCAGCAAGCCAGAGAAGCTACTAACCTGGTACGAACCGTCGGGCAAGCGGGTGTAGGCGACAGGATGCTGCATCCAGGCGTCGGTGACGATGATAAAGAATCCCGACAACCATGAACCGATAAAGACCATGAATCCCGCCCACCAGTGCGCAATGCGGCTTAATCGCTTCTCGCCGAAAAGGAACAAGCCGAGAAAGGCCGATTCGAGAAAGAACGAAAAAACGCCTTCCATCACGAGCGCCTGGCCGATCACGCCACCGGTCATTTGGGAGAATCGCGCCCAATTGGTCCCGAACTGGAATTCCATCGGAATTCCAGTAACCACCCCGACGACAAAGTTAATGCCGAAAATCTTCATCCAGAAGCGAGCCGCATTGTCATAGGCCTGGTTCCCGGTTCGGAGAGCGATGGTCTTGAGGATGACGATGAGCGGGGCCAGCCCCATGGTCAGTTGCGGAAAGAGGTAATGGAATGTGATCAGAAAACCGAAATGAAGGCGATGTACAAAGTACGCGGTATCCACGTTTCCTGCCTCCGCCGCAACAGTGTATAGGGGCCAACCACTGACGCCAAACCAACAGACATCGCTCGCAATTACATGGAGTTTTGGTCAGATGCATCCGTAACCTGCCAGCTTCTGTACGCAAACCCTCAACTGGCAACCAATACATCTGCACCTGTCACTGCTACCAGCCATGGAAGAGTCGACTGCCTATTGTTACGATTGAAAACGAACATGTCCGAATTCGCACAAGCCATGTCCGAAAATGAACAAGCGGATGCACGGTAAGGTTTGTCCCACACAAACTCAGCTCATAGCGAATCTTCACGGAACTGCCAGCCATCCGATGCCGTATTGATGAGTGCAGTACGAAATGTAAATTGATTGATGGCGTGCTAACCGTCATTAAGGCTTGTCGTCAAAGGTACAAACAGGTAACCAGACGGGGTCTGGATGGGTGAGCGGAACAATGCGCCGGAGTCGCGACGCAACGGGTCGACTCCAATTGAAGGCGAGCTGGAGGCATCGTTGCATCCGGCTTGGGTGGCTTTTGTGCGTTATTGTCAGCAAATGGGCCATGGAGAAATTGAGAAATTGAAAATCCAGGACGGGATTCCCGTTTTGGTAGAGGTTTCAAGACACAAGATCAAGTTCAGCTAGCGAAGTAGCTGACCGAATACATCGGAGGCTGTCGCGATCCTGATTCATCCCAGGATCCGGCAGCCTCTTTGTGTTTCCAGGATGGTGTTGAGATGTCAGGCATCAGAAGTACCTCGATACGTCTCACTTCGTTTTCGCCGAGATGGTTTTTCATCTTTCTCGGGATCATGGCATCTATATCCCGACCACAGGCAACTGCAGCCGTGAAACCGATTGGTGAACCAGAATTCAGCAAACTGTTAATCGAGGCCGAGAATGGCTCTCTACCTGCAGAGATACAGGTAGCAAAAGCATATGCTTCGGGCCGAGTCGGCAAAGTAAATTACCAAGAGGCCGCGCGTTGGTTCCGCAAGGCTAGTGATCGAGGGGAGCCAGATTCGCAAACCAATCTGGGCGTCCTCTACCTGCAGGGCCGGGGCGTAGAACGTAATGAGCAGGAGGCGATCCGCTGGTTCCAGCGCGCAGCTTCCTCCGGCTACCCAGTTGCGCAGCACAACCTCGCGGTGGTCTACCTCAACGGTTGGGGAACGCCAAAGGATCCCGAGCGAGCGCTCGATCTGCTGACTCGTTCGGCGAGCGCGGGTCTGGAGATCTCAGAAGTGGAGTTAGCCGCGATTTATTTGGACGGGCAGATCGTGCCACGAAATGCGGAGCTCGGAATCAAATGGCTGAAACGAGCGGCTCGCCACGACTTCCCCACAGCCAACTTCTTGCTGGCGGTCTCGTACGAGAACGGAGATGGCGTGAAAGTCGACTTAGCAAAAGCGGTTGAGCTTTACCGCAAGGCTGCCGATCAAGGCCTTCCTTCTGCAGAGAACAATCTAGGGAGGCTCTACTTTCAGGGAGGTGGAGTCAAACAGGATAAACGCGAAGCTTTGACCCTGTTTTCAGCAGCGGCAGAACAAGGAAACGGACAGAGCTACCTGAACCTTGCGCTCTGTTCCCTTATCGGCTGCGCAGCCGTGATTGACGCGACTGCCGCGTACAGCTGGTATCTCTCCGCACAAGCTTCTGGTGTTCCCATTCCTTCATTGTTCCATGACAAATTCACCCAACTTGCAACGCAGCTAGATGAGATCCAAATCAGGAAAGCAGAATCGGATTCTCAAGCTTGGATTGCGCAACATCCTTCATCCGATCTACGCACTCCCGTCCAACTCCGCCGTGTACCCGATGCTGCCTTCGCAGCGAACCAGCAACCACGAACCATTGACAACAGTGAGGTGTTCAAGACGTTATGGCAACAGACTCCATACACGCCGCCGCGTTCTCTCAGTCGAGATTCCGCGCGCTGATCGCGGACGACCAGCCTTCTGCCCGTGAAGCCATAAGCCGCCTTCTCGAGGACGACGACTCGATCGAGATTGTAAGCGAATGCTCGGACGGCAAAGAGGCACTCGCCGCAATCGCCGAGTATGCGCCTGACATGCTGTTTGTAGATGTCCAGCTACCTGAAGTACCAGGTTTTCAAGTAGTGGAATCGAGTCGCGAAAAGATTCCCGCAGTCGTCTTCATGAGCGCGCTCGAACGGTACGCTGCTCGGGCTTTTGACGCTCAGGCAGCCGACTATGTTGTGAAGCCATTTCATGACGAACGACTTCTCCAGGCTGTAGAGCGCGCTAAACTGCGCGTTCAGATGGAGCGTAGCAGGATTTCAGTTCCGGCAATTGCTAATCCGGGGCCGGTCCACGCTCCGAATCAGGAACCAGCAAGATACCTTGAGCGGCTGGCGCTTCGCAATGGCGATCGTATTTTCTTCCAGAAAGTTCAGCAGGTTGACTCTTTTACTTCAGCGGCGAACTATGTTCAAGTACATTGCGGGTCCCAGGAACACCGCATGCGGTCCACAATGAATCACTTGGAGCAAAAGCTGGATCCGAAGCAGTTTGTTCGCATCCACCGCTGCACAATTATCAATATCGAGTGTTTGCGGGAATTTCGCCCTTTGCCCCACGGGGATTACATGGTGAAGCTGGTAGATGGAAAAGAACTCACAATGAGCCGCAACTATCGCCAGCAGTTCCGAAAGGCTTTGACGGCGCTAAGTTACACCCAATAATTTGCTTGCTAGCGGACTTTCGTAGCCTGGATCCCTGACGCTGAGGCGTCAGGGATTCTGCTTTCGCGCTGCTTTCTCGTGCTTCTATGACCTTGATAAATATTTTTGATTTCAACTATTTTCCGAATGAGGTATAACCAGCATGCAAAAGCGGGAACCTGAGCCCCCAATCGGAACCCTGTGGGAGTCTCGAGCTTGCAAACCAACACTTACCTGCTACTGTTTCTCTCGCTAAACAGTCTGCTTTTGCTTCTTCAAATCGGCCTTCTCTTTCTTCAATTCCGTAAACAGCAACAGAGCCAAGGCTCTCCGCTGCACCTTCTCTCTGGTGTGCGTGTGTCCCAGGTGATGAGCGAAATTCCTGCGGCCTCCCCGCATGACACTCTCGAATCTGTACAGGAGATCATGTTTGCTCGGGAGGTGTTCGCAATGCCTGTACTGGACGAAGATGGCGAGCTCGCCGGAATTGTCAGCATGTCGGACATCGTAAAGATCGACCGAAGTGAGCGTGGACACGTTCAGATAGACGCGGTTTATTCACGCGATCTGAAATGCGCATTTCCAGATCAGACGATGCATGAAGTAGTGGAGCGCATGCGCGAATTTCATCTAGCTAATTTCCCCGTTGTCTCGCGCCGTGATGAAAAGCGCCTGCTAGGCATGGTCACAAAAGCGGACGTCATGCTGGCTTATAGGAAGATGACGTTAGAGCTATCGCTCTAAACTTTGCGGATCGCACTAGTTGCCGGCTGCGCTCTGCATCACTTTGGGTTTTGTTTTAGCAGTGCTCCTGACGGGCTTGCGGCTGCCGTCAAGAAACAATCGAACGGCCTTCAAGATCTGTTCGGGTCCACTGCTTACAAAAGCTGTTGACCAGGGATCGCGTTCGTCTTTTTCATCCTGGACCATGACGATGGTAAGCGTAGGAAACTGCTCCCGCAGGCGCTGCACCAGACGCACATTTTGGGGTGTGCGTAATGAATCTCCCATCAGGAGCATGTCGAAAGATATGCCATGCAATAGCGAGAAAAGTTCATTAGCTCGAGTGGTGTTAATAACGTCATATCCCGCACGTTGCAAAATCATGGCACGCGTAGAGATAACGTGGGTGTCCTCGCCGTAAGCGAGAATCCGTTTTGTAGACATGTTCGAAGGGGATGCTGCTCGAACATTACTGCCACCATTCGGACCAGTCAATAGAATTCCTGTTATTTAATATTGACGAAAAATCCAAGACACGCTTGGGTGAATTTGTGACCCAGAATTGTTGCAATAGCTGCGACAACCCCCCACGTCGACAAGCAAGAAATCAACTTATCTGATGTAAATCAAGGCCATTTTTCCGCTCTTGACAACCGTCCCGGCGCAGAGGAGAATCCTATTCATCGTAGGCGAACATAAAGCGAAAGCAGTTGGAGCTTACCCACTGATCGGTACCCATGATGAATAGCACATCTGAGCTACGTAACCGCGTAGAAGCTGTCTTGGAAAAGCGAATTCCGCGTGCGCTATCTCCGTTGCAACGGCCAGCGCCTGAAATGGTCTCGACCGGCATCACTGCAATCGACTCCCTTACTGGTGGCGTTCCTCTAGGATGTCTAACTGAGATCTGCGGCCCAATATCTTCAGGACGTACCAGCGTTTTGCTCTCGCTGATGGCCGAATGCATGCGTCACGACGAAATATGCACACTCATAGATACAAGCGATGCATTTGATCCACAATCGGCAGCTAGCGCTGGCGTAGATCTAGCTCGGTTGCTTTGGGTTCGATGCGGCTCATCTTCACCGCGGAGACACGGAGACACCAAGAAGAACAAATCGGACTCTCGATCGTTTAATTCGATAGGAACTAAATCATCTGATTCACGCAAAGAGTATTCCCAGATTGAACAAGCTCTAAAAATTACAGATGTACTACTACAAGCCAGCGGCTTTGGACTCGTGATTCTCGATCTTGCCGACATCCCCATTCAGGCAGCTAGGCGAATTCCGCTTACGACCTGGTTTCGTTTTCGACGGGGAGTTGAAAGCACGTCAACCGCATTTGTCGTTGTCGAACAACAGCCTAATGCCAAAAGCTGCGCTTCTCTCGTTCTTGATTTTGCTCCGCAGCAAGCCGCCTGGAGCGAGGCTGTTGAAGCAGGAGATATCGCTGTAGGGAGGCATTTCGGTATCGGCAACCATCCCTCAACCAATGAAGTGGCATTTCGAGTGACTGCGGAGGGAGTAGCGATTCCGTTCGATAAGCCAATGGCATCGTCTTTTGAAATGCCTCAGCGCTGGATTATTCCGCGAGCGCGGTTACTGCATACTACGCACGCGCACTTTCAGGTGGCACGATCGCGAGGCATCAGCAGTTCGAAGAAATTGCCGGTACGCTTCGAGTTTTCCATTCCGGAGACTGTGGCCGAAATTCCGCTCGCCGCTTGTGCTTTATCCGTGCAGTAAAAACTGCTCGTTTCATTTTGAAAATGCAAACTTGCCATGCTTTTTGCCTGCATTTACATTCCCGAATTTCCTGTGCAAGCTATTGCACGCACAACGCCTGAGCTGCGCGAGCAACCAATCGCTGTGCTCGACGGCGCTCCGCCGCTGCTCACCATAATCGCGACCAATCAGCAGGCACGCAAACTCGGCGTTGAGATCGGGATGACGAAGCTGCAATCGGAAATTTGCCCTGAGGTTAAACTTCGCCGGCGGTCGATTACGCAGGAAGAATCTGCGCTTAATGCTCTACTCGATTGTGCTCGGGCGTTTTCTCCGCGCGTCGAAGACACCACTCGACATAGCGCAGATTCTGAAGACAAAGAAAAATCCAGTGACACTGTGATTTTGGATATCACTGGCCTGGAGCGCCTATTTGGAGCCCCAGCAAAAATTGCAAGACGCATCGCCTCGCATGTTCTCACAATGGGACTTGAAGCCAATGTTGCCATTGCCGGTAATCCTGATTCAGCTATGCATGCGGCGCGCGGCTTTCCCGGCATAACGATTATTGTTCACGGCACGGAAGCCAGGCGGCTCGGTTCTTTACCAATTCAACTACTAGAACCTTCTGCGGAGATGCTCGAGACATTCGAACGATGGGGCATCCGTCATTTTGCTGGACTCACCGCGCTACCGGAGGTCGCGCTTAGCCAGCGGCTTGGGCAGGAAGGATTGCGCCTACAAAAGCTGGCGCAAGGACGGATCGAGCGCACGATTGTCCCAACGGAACCAACCATCAAATTTGAAGAAAGTATCGAGCTTGAAGATGCAATTGAGCTGCTCGAACCACTGGCGTTTATTTTGAATCGCCTGCTTGAACAAATTTGTTCACGCCTTGCATCGCGATCACTCGCTGCTAACGAATTATGGCTCACTCTGGAGCTGACTGGACATGAAGATCAATCTGTTGAAGAACAGGAGCAAAGCAAGAGTCTTTATCAGTGTAGCTTCCAGTTCCCTGTTCCAATGCAGGACAGTCGAACTTTTCTGAAGCTATTGCAGCTCGATCTTGCAGTGCACCCACCAGCTGGACCTGTAAAAAAGATTCTCATTGCCGCTGCACCGGCGCCTCCTCGCGTTGCACAATCGGGGTTATTTCTCCCACGCGGACCAGCGCCGGAACGGCTTGAACTCACATTGGCACGTATTCGCGGCATCGCCGGCGACGATCGTGTGGGCTCTGCCGAATTGCTCGACACTCACGCTCCCTCCGGTTTTCGCATGTGCACATTTCGTCCGTACACGAAGGCCTCGAAAAACAATGATCGGCCGCGTACGCAGCGAACAGCATTACGCATCTTTCGTCCACCACTCGCGGCCAAAGTTCAGATGCAGAATGAAATGCCTGCCCGCGTCTTTGTTCGCGGACAGATGCATAACGTAACGGCCGCAGCAGGTCCGTGGCGCAACAACGGCGGCTGGTGGACCACTCAAGCCTGGACTCGCGACGAATGGGACTTGGAACTTCGAGCAGAGCAGTCTTCCCCAATGCTGGTGCGCATGTACCGCGATCTAAGTTCAGCGAAGTGGTATCTCGAAGGGACATTTGACTAACTCTATAAAGACCATCACCACGGAGACACGGAATCACGGAGAAGATGAAAGCTAAAACATAAAACCGCGAAGAACCCGAAAGACTCTAGCCCAAAGCCTTCGTGGTCCTTTGTGGTTTCATTTTTCGCCTTCTCCGTGATTCCATGTCTCCGTGGTGAAATCGCGCAACGATGTACATAGAACTCCATTCCCGATCTGCCTTCAGCTTTCTCGAAGGCGCTTCCCTACCGGAAGCTTTGATTGCCGTGTGCGCAAATTACGGTATGCCGGCGATGGCGCTGCTCGATCGCAATGGCGTTTACGGCGCACCACGGTTTCATCTTGCGGCTCAGAAATTCAACATTCGTGCTCATATCGGCGCGGAAGTCACTGTCGATGACACACTTTTCGGCGAAGTTGGGCCGGCACGTTATCCCCTGCTGGTCAAATCGCGTCAGGGATATCAGAACCTCTGCCAGCTCATCACTCGCACAAAGTTACGCGCAAGGAAAGAAGAAAGCGCCGCGCGGATAGAAGAGCTGGAAGAACACGCAGGCGGATTGATCTGTCTTACTGGCGGCGAAGACGGTCCGCTTGCTGAAGCGCTCATGCGTGGCGGATATGACGAAGGAATGCGCACTGTAGAGCGCTTGATGCGTATCTTCGGTCCGCAGAACGTGTATCTCGAGTTGCAAAGACATTTCGATCGGCGCGAAGAGGCGCGCAATCAGGCAGCAGTAGCTATCGCTCGCAAGCTGCGCCTTCCTATCCTTGCGACCAACGGTGTGTCTTACGCAACCGCCGAGGAGCGCGAAATTCTCGATGTCTTCACCTGCATTCGTCATCACCGGCAACTGGAGAATGCGGGCCGACTGCTCTCGATCAATTCTGAGCGCTTCATCCGCACGCCTGCCGAAATGGGAGAGCTCTTCGCTGATCTGCCTGATGCAATCAGCAATACCCTCGAACTCTCGAGCAGACTGGAGTTCACGCTGAAAGAGCTGGGTTACGAATTCCCGCGTTATCCAATTCCGGAAAACGAAACGATGATTTCGTTTTTACATGAACGCACACGAGAAGGTATGGATAAGCGCTACGGCCAGAAGCCACTTGAATTGCGGGAACGTGCCCGGCAGCAAATTGAACACGAATTGAAGCTCATCGAAAAACTCAACCTTGCCGGCTATTTCCTGATCGTATGGGACATCGTTCGCTTCTGCGAGAGAGAACGCATCCTGGTGCAAGGTCGTGGATCAGCCGCCAATAGCGCGGTTTGTTATGCGCTGGGAATCACCGCCATTGATCCTGTTGGCATGGAGCTGCTGTTTGAACGATTTCTTTCGGAAGAACGAGGCGAATTGCCAGACATCGATCTTGATTTGCCCGGTGGCGATCAACGCGAGCGCGTAATTCAGCATGTTTATGCGCAATACGGCGCTAATGGCGCTGCCATGACCGCGAACGTTATTACTTATCGTGGACGCTCGGCCGCACGCGAAGTAGGTAAGTCCCTTGGCTTCGATGTCGAAACTTTGGATCGATTATCCGCACTGGTTGGTTCGTGGGAATGGAAAGGACCAACCGACACGATGGAGCAACAGTTCCGTCACGCAGGATTCGATCTTCGACATCCACGCATTTCGAAATTCCTCGATCTTGCTCTGCGCGTGCAGGACCTGCCGCGACATCTCGGCCAGCATTCCGGCGGCATGGTCGTCTGCCAGGGGCAACTCAGCTCGGTAGTGCCGCTTGAGCCGGCCAGCATGCCTGGGCGCGTAGTAGTGCAGTGGGACAAGGAAGATTGCGCTGATCTCAATCTGGTGAAAATCGATCTGCTGGGATTGGGAATGATGGCGGTGCTTGAAGATTGCATCGAACTGATCCCGCAGCATTACGGCGACCGGGTGGATCTGGCGCAGCTTCCGCAAAATGACGCTCAAGTGTACGAAGGACTTCAGCAGGCCGATACCGTTGGACTTTTTCAGGTCGAAAGCCGCGCGCAGATGTCGGCGCTTCCACGGAATCGTCCGAAATGCTTCTACGACATCGTGATTCAAGTGGCGATCATCCGTCCAGGTCCTATTGTGGGCAAGATGATGAATCCCTTTTTGAAACGACGCCAAAACCTGGAGCCGGTTAAGTACGCTCATCCGTCGCTTGAGCCGGTATTGAAACGAACACTAGGTGTTCCGCTTTTTCAAGAGCAGCTTCTGCGCATGGCGATGGTTGTTGCCAACTTCAGCGGGGGAGAAGCGGAAGAACTGCGCCGGGCCATGGGAAACAAACGTTCTCAGGCAAAAATGGCCGCTATCGAAACACGGCTGCGCAGCGGCATGACTGAGAACGGCATTGTTCAGCAGGCGCAGGATGAGATTGTGCAGTCCATAGTCTCATTCGCGTTGTACGGATTCCCCGAATCGCACGCCGCCAGCTTCGCGCTGCTGGCATATGCAAGCGCATATCTCAAGTGTCATTATCTGGCGGCGTTCACGGCTGCTCTTTTGAACAATCAGCCGATGGGTTTTTATCATCCAGCGACGATCGTGAAAGATGCGCAGCGACACGGATTGAGGGTCCGGCCCGTGGATGTAACGCGTTCCGATTGGCCTTGCACCCTGGAATGTGAGTGCGGCAGCCACGCTCCGCATGATCGTCCCGGCTGCAATATTTCATTGCGTATGGGACTGCGCTATGTTCGCGGTTTGCGGGAAGAAGCGGCGCTGTCCCTGGTAAGCGAACGCGATCGCAAACCATTTTCTTCCGTAGACGATCTGGCACGTCGTGTGCCGGAGTTGCGCCGGAATGAATTGAACACTCTGGCCCAGATTGGAGCTTTGAACTGCATTGGCGGATCTTGTTCGCCGAATCAACAAGATGTTGATAGAGATTTAGGGAAGGGTACCGGCTTTAGCCGTGCCGATAAGAGATCACAAATTAGTCCGGCTTTAGCCGCTGAGGTAATTGCTTTTAATGAGGGCGCTCTTTCTACAAAACCTGGACAAGCTGCGGAAAGAGAACTTGCCAGTTCGTGTCAGGGCATCGACTTTCATTGGTGGCGTAAAAGCATAGATGGCAACTCTTCTGATCTGCCGAAGGCATGCGTGCAGCGAAGCGGAGCGCAAGAAGAAAAGCAATCTTTTCTGTCGCTCCGACCTTCGGTCTCTTCTCCGGCCTGCGGCAGCAAGGAGGGGGTGATGTCTCAACCTTTTTCAGCACGACTGAAAGTCGATGCCCTGACACAAACCGAAAATCAAAAGTATTTTTTGCCACGTGAGGCTGTGCCCGTCCCTAAGCCAAAATTCCATCGACGCGATGCATTGTGGCAAGTGGAAAAGGCGGCATGGGTGGAAGGACCTTTATTAGCGGATATTGCAGAACCAGATTTGCCTTCCCCGCTGGCGCAAATGACCTCCGAAGAGCGTCTCATTGCCGATTATCACGGCACTGGTCTGACGGTCGGGCCACATCCTATGCTTTATCGCCGTGAAGAGATGAGTCGCATGCGCGTAGTCCGTGCTATCGATCTGTGCAAGCTAAAACACGGGCAATTCACTCGCATTGCAGGCTGTGTGATTGCGCGACAGCGCCCTGGCACTGCCAATGGCTTTATCTTTCTTAGTCTTGAAGACGAAACTGGAATCTCCAATGCAATCATCATGCCCGATCTATACGATCAGAACCGGTTATTAGTCATCCATGAACGCTTTCTGTTAATTGAAGGGATTCTGCAGAATGTAGAGAACGTCATTTCTGTGAAGGCGCTGCGAGTAAGCCGTCTGGAAATTACCGGCGCGGCAACCAAGTCGCATGACTTCCACTGAGAAGAACAGGCTTTTTAGTAAAGAATCCTCCACCAAAAAGCATCTCCGATTCGCTGGAATCCACTGGCCGTCGAACGCAAACTTCTAAAGCGACAAGCTCTGCACTTTAGTCCGCAATGAGCAGGTCAGAAAAACCTAGAAAGTCGTCACTGGAAGCGGCTTCTGTCTCTGAACGATTTTTCTGAAACGATCTTGCTCTAAACCCTCCCGTTTCACACTTCTGCTTGCTAAAATCAAAACAGTTGTTGGGTGATCCGCGGACATCTCCCGGTCTCTGCTCACTTGAGCGCTCAACAGTAAATAATTCCCCTGAATTGGAGAGGTCCCCCATGGCTAAAGCAAAAAGTTCCAGTAAATCGGCCGCCATTACGAACGGTGACACCGGAAGTAATGGCACCGTAACCGTGTCAAAAAAGAAAATCCCCAGCTCCGCTCTGCAAATGAGCTCTGCTGCAGAAAGCACCGCCGCTAATGCGGAAGTCGCTCTCCCTGCGCGCGTAACCGATACCGGCGTGTATCCAAGTGTGAGCGAAGACAAAATCCGTCAGCGCGCCTATGAGCTGTACATGCAGCGTGGCGGACAGCACGGAAAGCATGTAGATGACTGGTTCCGCGCAGAGGCGGAACTGCGCGGCCACAGATAACATCCGCAGTATTCACTTCCAACGTAGAGCGAAAGGGTAAGAGCGCGTTGAGCAAAACTGTTCTCCTGGTTGATGACAACCCAGTTCAGCTTTCGACTCGGCAGACAGTGCTGAGCCAAGCTGGAGTCGAAGTACAGGTCGCCACCAACGCCGACAGCGCACTTGCCCTGCTTCGCAGCCTCTCCGATACCCAAAAGATTGGTGTAATCGTTACGGACCACATAATGCCCGAAGCCACCGGGTCAGACTTTGTTCGACTTGTGCGCGAAGTAAATCCCGAGGTTCCTGTCATTGTCATCAGCGGACTAGCCGAAGCAGAACAGGAATATGTCGGCATGGACGTTCTCTTCCGCCAAAAGCCCTGTCCACCCCCGGAATTGATTCGATTGGTGGAGTCGGCCGTTGCTAAGTCAGAGAAGCAGTGACAGTTGTCACATCCCAATTCAGCGCCTGATTCGATAATTGCCTGCGCGAAATCTCTGCGAAAGCAGGTAAAATTGTCACTGCAGGAACACTCCTGAATGTGATGTAGTTCGGTTTACCGCATGCCCCTATTTGGAAGCTTCGCGCTCATCTTCGCTCTTGTCCTGAGCGCCTACTGCTTCTTCGCGGGAACCCTCGCTTTGCGACAGCAGGCAGTCGGAAGTCCCAATGATCGTCTCGCGGAGACCGCCCGCCGGGCAGGAATTGCAACTTGGGTGGCGGTCGCGGGAGCTGCCTTCGCACTAGTTTGGTCAGCCCTTAACAACGACTTTGCGGTTGCCTACATCCTCCACCATACGAATCGCGACCTACCAACGCCTTATAAGTTCGCCGCGCTCTGGTCAGGGCAAGAAGGTTCCCTGCTGTTCTGGACATTGCTGCTTAGTAGTTACGGACTGGTACTCCGTCTGCGGCACAAAGTGGATGTGAAGCTAACCGCATATGCCTCGACCATTCTGGCGGCAGTCCAGCTGTTCTTTCTGCTCCTTCTGAACTTCGCAGCCACGCCATTCTCATTGGTTACCGGCAACATCCCGGCAGACGGAAACGGCCTCAATCCCCTGCTTCAGTATCCCGAGATGGTGATTCATCCTCCCATGCTGTATCTGGGGTACGTGGGATTCGCGGTGCCGTTCGCTTTTGCGCTAGGCGCCTTGATCATGAAGTATCCGGGTGAGAAATGGATTCACATCACGCGTCGCTGGACGATGGTCACGTGGTGCTTTCTGACCTGCGGAATCTTCCTCGGCGCTCACTGGGCTTATTCGGTCCTAGGGTGGGGCGGCTACTGGGGCTGGGATCCGGTTGAGAATGCGTCCTTCTTCCCCTGGCTTACCGGAACTGCATTTCTGCATTCGGTGATGATGCAGGAAAAGCGAGGAATGCTGAAAACGTGGAACGTGTGGCTCATCTTTGCCACGTTCATGCTTTCCATTTTGGGAACTTTTCTAACTCGGAGCGGAGTTGTAAGTTCCGTGCACGCCTTCGCCCAGTCGTCGATTGGCGAGTGGTTCATGTGGTTCCTGGCAGTGATCCTCTCGGTGTGCGTGTACTTCTACATCCGGAACCGCGATCACCTTCGAAGCGAACATCGGCTGGAATCACTGCTCTCCCGTGAATCAAGTTTTTTGTTCCAGAATCTCGTGCTTCTGGCCTCATGCTTTGCGATTCTTTGGGGAACTCTGTTTCCTGTCCTCTCCGACTGGATTCAGGGACACAAGGTCACCGTCGGTCCGCCATTCTTCAACCGCGTGAACGTTCCGATCGCAATGTTCCTGCTGCTCCTCACCGGAGTCGGACCGTTGCTGGCATGGCGCAGCACATCATGGGCAAGCTTAAAACGCAATTTCACGATACCGGTAATTGCCGCTATTGCTACCACAATCGTCTTGATGGTCTTGGGCGTACGGCCCTGGGAAGATGCTGCCCACTTCTATTCGCTGATGGCGATGTCGCTGGCTGCATTAGTAACCGCAACGATCGTGTCCGAGTTCGTACGTGGTGGACGGGTGATTGCTAGACACACTGGTCAGAATTTGCTCACCTCAATCGTAACGCTCACTCGGCGAAACACACGCCGCTACGGTGGGTACCTTGTGCACTTTGGTGTGGTAGTGATCGTGATTGGGCTTTCGGGCGCAGCGTTCAACCAGCAAAAGGAACAAGAGCTGGGCTTCCATGAGCAGATGCAGGTCGGGCCTTACATTCTGATCTGCGACAACTACACCCAGGAAGACAATCCTAACTATTCCATCGAGTACGCAATCCTTAACGTGTACAAAAATGGGAAGCCCATTGGGCAGATGTTTCCGGCCAAGAAGTTTTTTAATTCTAGTCAGCAGGGCGATACAATCGTCGCAAATCATTCAACGCCGATTGAGGATCTCTACGTCATCTACGCCGGTAAGAACGTTGATACGGATAAGCCGATCATCAAGGTCTTCATAAATCCTTTGGTGATGTGGATATGGGCAGGAGTTTGGGTTCTGATTTTTGGCACGGTTGTGGCGATGATTCCGCCAATTTCGGCCTCTGCCGTGCCTTCGACACAGCATGTGCGGCCAACCACCGTCGCACTTCCCGTCAATTCTGAACCGGTCGAGGCAGGTGACTGATGAAGTGGTTCCGCCGATTGAGCACTTCTCTTCTCACCATTGTTCTGTCGGTCGCTCTGCTCGGAGCCAGTGGCGATCGTACGCGATTCACCGATCTCGGACATCGAATGATGTGCGTCTGCGGTTGCAATCAAATCCTGCTCGAGTGCAACCACGTGGGCTGTACCTATTCGGATCGTATGCGCGAGCAACTCGCGGCTGCCACTCAGCGGGAGAGTAGCGACGAAAACACTCTCCAGGCGTTCGTGAAAGAGTATGGAACGACTGTATTGGCTGCTCCCACTATGCGCGGCTTCGACAGGGTCGCATGGATCATGCCGTTTACCGTGTTTCTAGCTGCTTCGCTCATGGCCGTGATCCTGATTCGCAACTGGAGGGCGCGTCCACCTACGCAGGCAGTGCATCACTCGACTCCGGCGCTGGA
>Ga0126378_10000260_pt1 | contig 40440 bp, 32 predicted proteins | sample PanSoiMetPlot_23_FD_92587 | JGI IMG/M metagenome (GOLD analysis project Ga0126378, IMG submission 92587) | Tropical forest soil microbial communities from Panama - MetaG Plot_23 | ecosystem: Environmental > Terrestrial > Soil > Tropical forest > Bulk soil | place: Panama | collected 2016-02-17 | reverse complement strand
TACCACCAGCGGCAGCATAAATGTCAAAGTTTGTGAGCACTTGCGTGCCGTTGATGGAGACGTTGAAGATGCGCTTACCAGGACCTGTGACATAGGTCTCGGCAAAATCGAGGCTGACGTTGTTGGTGCCATTGGCGACGGGGATGGCGTAGCTAAACGAAGAGTGGCCGCTGCCGTATCGCTCGGTGCTGTAAATCTGGGGATAGGAAATGCCAGAGATGGTGTTGGAATTGGTGTAGGTGTTTCCTCCGGTGAAATATTGGTCGGCCAGCCAAGTATTGCCGTTAGGATCAGTGAAGGATGATGTCGCGCCTGCATTAATGTGAACGGAGGATGTGCTGGCCTCGGTGCTGCCGCTCGCCAAAGAAAGCAACAGGGTGATTAAGGTCCCGCAAAGCAGCGGGGCAATACTTTTAGAATTAAACACGAAGCCTCCAAGGGTTTGTGGATGTCAGGGCGGGTGGTGTGAGGGCGGAGAACGACAAGATGCAACTGTAGGCAGGATGCTGTCGTTGCTCGGGGGCAAGGAACCACACCAGATCGAAAAACGGGGTTACTTACAAAAACTAGGGATCCTCACTCTGGATTTCTTGAATTATGACCGCGGCGGCGAGTGGGCGAGGAAGGAGTTTGTTGGATTTCTGTGGTGGCCAGATGCGCCATCAGAACGAAAAGCCAAAGGTTGGAAGGGATGTGGAAGTTGAAGTCGACCAGGGCGTGCACTAGGAATCCCGCGCAGGCCACAATCCCGGAAAGCTGCAGAACTAACGGAAACGAGAAATCACTCTGCCGGAACAGGGAAAAAGATTTGAGAAGCAAAACCCCAAGGAACCAGGCGCAGCACAAAGCGCCGAGCGCGCCCGTTTCGGCAAGGGCTTCCAGGTAATCGTTGTGCGCGTGATTGACGACTTTGGCGTCATACAGGGTTTCATAGGGCGGGTACACGATTTGAAAGGTGCCAAGCCCCGTGCCTGCGAGCGGATGGTCGAGAAAAATGTGCCAGGCGCCTTTGCGCATCGCGGCGCGTTTGCCCTCGGTGACTTCGAGCGTCTGCATCGACGAAAAGCGCTGGAGAATTCGGCCAACGCCCAGCCAGGTGACCATCAGCAACGCCGCCAGCAGCACCGCGGACACGGCCAGCAGGCGCTTCGCCAAGCCGCGCCGTCGCAAAAGCAAAAAAGTTAGCAGCGCAAATTGGACACAGAAACTCACAATGCCTCCTCGAGAGGCCGATAGGAAGAGTGCGGCGATAGGCATGATCGCGAACAACGCAACGACGATCAGGCGGTCGCGTCGTACTCTTCCCAGCACCAGCGGCACCAGCGCCAACGGAATAAGCAGCTCCATCAATCCGGCGAAATGGTTGCGATTGACATAAGGGCCAAACGGTATTCCGCCGTAGGTCAGCTCGCGAAACCAATAGAGTTTTCCATTGAAGGTGAGGTACTGCAGAATGGCGAATACGCTGACCACGAAGCCGAGGCCCATTCCGAACCACACCAAGCCGCGCCACTCCTGAAGCGTGCGAAACGCCTGCACGCACAGAAACAGAAAAAGCAGCGTGGCCAGCAGCAGCAACAACTCGATGCGTGTGTTGTAGACGGATGCGGTCGCGCGAAAAAACCACTGTCCCAGGACGACCAGAGAAAAAAGAGCGAGTGGCGGAAGCAGTGGCGAAAAAGCAGGCTGCTCCTGCCCGTTGAAATAAAAACGCAATGCCCACAGCAAGAGCAGAAAGGCAGCGCCGATTTCCAGAACCGCGCGCGCCCAGTCCTCCACGCCACCGTGAGCGAGAACCGCGAAACTAATTAACGCGCAGAGGCCCAGTCGCAGGAAACTCATGGTTTGCGAGGCTGCGCGGAGACAGGAGCCAGCGCGACGTCATCCACCCAGGCAATGCCTTGAATTTTGTCGTCGAATTCCTGGCTGGGCAGGCGGGCCACACAGACCTGCATTTCCTGAGCATTTTTTCCAGAGGACCACGGAGTCTCGATCTTTGTCCACGGCTGAGTTCCGCGAAGATCGCTCGTCACGACCGCCGAAGTGTCTTGCGTTCCGATGGTGCGCAGTTGGAACCGGATGCCCTGCTCCGTGGTGATGGACATCGTTTTCACCCAGGCAGAAAAGTGGTAAGCCGTCGAGGGCTCGACTGGAACCTCGGTGCAGGGACCTCCGAGGCCGAGATTGTATGTTCCATTGAACAGCAGGCGCAGGGACCGGTTGCCGGAATGCTTTTCTCGAGTGTCGAAACCGACCTGGACCAGAGCTCCCCCCGGACGGGTCCATGCAAAACCGCTTCCAAAGATACCGGACTCGAATCCGCCATCCCACAAAAGTGAATCCGCGGGACCGGGAAGATTGCCGTAGCCGGCGAACTCCGCCGCCTGCTTCCAAACGCTTTGGGCTTCCGCGACTTGCTTTTCGCGAAGGAGCGCGGTGACCAAGTAATAGGTATACGTTTCAAGAGGGAGCTGCTTGGGATGAAGCGCGGCGAGCCGCTTCCAGATCACGACAGCATTTGCGGTACGGCCTTCGCTGGCTTGGTCGAAAATCGCCCCGGTGTAGGCGTCACTCACCGGAGGAAGCACTCGATCAATGACCAGGTCGATGTTTGGCTCGGCGCTCAAAGCGCGGGAAAGCGCCTCGGCTCCACGTTTCGGCTCAGCTTGCACGGCGCGGCGCATCTCAAGAAAAGCGGCGTCCAACTCTCCCTGGCGCAGGAGAAAGTTGGCGTAGCGCCAGGAGATTTCCCCGGAAAGCGGATAGGCCGTCTTTGCGTGAAGAAAAGCTTCTCGCGCGGAGGCAACAGTTCCTTCGGCCTCGTAGGCGGTTGCCAGGTCCGACCAAAGATCCGCGGAACGAGGATTGAGTGAAAGCGCTACGTTGTACGCCTGCCGAGCTCGGGCCGTGTCCGTTTCTTCCAGGTCGTATTGCCAGTAGCGACCCAGCAGGAGCCAGTTCCGGAAGTCGCGCGGCTCGAGGCGCGCAGCCCGCTCATACCCCTGACGGGTCTGCAGGCCGGCATAGTGAGCGGCGAGAGCGTTTCGAACGCTAAAGTAAGAAAGGAACAAGAAGCCGACAAAAGCAAAAGCCAGCACGACCGCGCGATGTTTAGAACTAAAAGTACGCTGACTCATCCCACGGTACTCTGCCTAGACCGTGAAGCAGTTGCAAGACAAATTCAGTGCGGGTGAAGCGTGGACATGGCCTGGACAATCCAAATGGCGTGGCCGTGAAGTCTGTCCACACATTCATCAAGTTTCGAGGGCAAGCCTGGCGGCGGAATGCATTAAACTAAAATTGCGTCCGGGGCGTCCCTCTTGCGAACGCCAAGTCCGACCGAGGTGTGTAGATTTGAGCGGCTTCGTTTGCATCATGCACGGTGACAACGCGCCAATGGAGCGGGAGCTGTTGCAGTCCCTCACGGATTTTCTTTCCTTTCGTGGACCCGACGGTCAAAACTTCTGGATGGACGGTTCGCTAGGAATGGGTCATAGCCTCCTTCGCACCACCCACGAGTCGAAAAAAGAGCAGCAGCCATTGGGCCTCGAAGAACGCTATTCGATTGTGGCCGACGCTCGGCTGGACGCGCGTGAGGAGTTGATCGCGTTGCTTCCAAGTGCCGGGCTCGAGGCGCGTTCAACCGCGCCGGACTGCGAATTGATTTTGCGGGCGTATGCGGCATGGGGGGAAGCTTGCGTCCATCACTTAAGCGGGGATTTTTCTTTTGTCGTTTGGGACAAAAAGCAAAAAAAACTTTTTTGTGCGCGCGATCATTTCGGTAGCAAGCCCTTTTATTATGCGAGCGTTGGCTCGCAGCTGGTTCTAAGCAACACATTGGATTGCGTGCGACGCCATCCGGTTGTATCTGACCGCTTGAACGATCTCGCGATTGCCGATTTCCTTCTTTTCGACAGGATTCTGGAGCCCGGCGCAACGTCCTTCGCTGACATTCGTAGGCTGCCGCCTGCACATACTCTGGTCTACGAAGAAGGAAATATTTCGGTTCGCCGGTTTTGGACCCTGCCGGTGAGCGACGCTATTCATTTCAGGCGACCAGCCGACTGCGTCGAACAATTTCGGGAACTCCTGGATCGTGCGGTTGCCGACCGCATGAGAACAGAGAGTGTCGGAGTCTTGATGAGCGGCGGTCTCGATTCTCCAACGGTTGCTGCCAGTGCCAAACGGAAGCCCTCTCGCAATGGCGGCATGGCGGAGCTGCGGGCCTATACGGACGTCTTTGAGAATCTAATTCCCCACGAGGAGCGCCATTATGCGACGCTCGTAGCGGACGCATTGAAGATTCCCATCGAACTTCACGTAAGCGATCATGCGGGATTATTGGATTGTGCGACTCTTGAGAGTCATTGTTGGCCGGAACCAACGCATTCGCCCTCGTCGGACGGAGGACTATGCCAGTTGCGCCAAGTGGCGGCCCGGAGTCGCGCGGCACTGACTGGCTTTGGAGGGGACCCCGCCCTTTCATGCTTACTTTCTGTCCATTTCTTGCAGTTGCTCAGGAACAGGGAGATTGGCAAGGCCATCATCGATGCAATCCGGTACCTCACGACGAAAGGAAGATTCTCGCGCTTATACTTTCGCACGCGTTGGAATAGATGGTTTAGACCTGAGAATCAAACACCGCACTACCCGGGATGGCTCAACCAAGACTTGGAGAAACGCCTCAGCTTACGAGAACGATGGGGGGCCTCGACGCGCCCTTCGGCCGTTGATGGAGCCAGTCGAGGCACTGCCTATGAGGCCATGGCCGACCCCTTCTGGACAAATTTGTTTGAGGGATTCGATCCTGGCGTAACCAGCGTTCCATTGGAAGTCCGCCATCCCTTTTTTGATCTTCGCTTGGTGAGTTTCCTCCTTGCGTTGCCAGCGCTACCTTGGTGTTCGGACAAAGAGTTGTTGCGTGAGGCAGCGCGCGGGATTTTACCCGACGCAGTGCGTCTACGGCGCAAGTCACCCCTTCCTGCAGACCCGTTGGTCGCGCTTCTCCAGCGGCCGGAGTCCGCGTGGGTGGATTCTTTTGAAGCCGTCCCGGCGTTGGGACGCTACGTTGAGCGTAGATTGATTCCAAAAGTATTCGGTGAGAAGGATCCTTGGGCTGCGTGGATTCATCTGAGACCACTCAGTTTGAACTTTTGGTTGCGGTCGCAGGCAGCCAGGGGATAAACTCCTGGGGAGGCGCCTAGTGACGTCGAATTCGCGGGAGTATGAAAAGAAGAAGCCGTATCAAAAACCGAACCTCCGGGTTTACGGTGACATTCGAGCGTTGACTCAATCAGCAGGGGGGAGTACCAAGAATTCTGACGGAGGGCATGGAAAATTCTCTAATAAGACCGCCTGACGGTTACTCTCTCCAGAAACCTGTGACCGCACCGTATGTTGTTTATGGGCTGCGACTTGCGGCCAATATAGCTCTCCCGGACCTTCCTGGTCCGTATGAGTCGAAACCGTATGACGTGCGCATATGGCTAAAGGATTTAGCCACTCTCCCCTTCACCTTTGATGAGCCGCTGCGGGTTCTCCATACTAGTTCAAACGTCGCTGCCAGCGGCCAGGCAAACCTGCACGTGGGTCTGTTCCCCGGCGGAGAGCATTTTGGCTTCTTTTATGGGGATGGAGCGCGATTCGTCGTGGACCGCCGGGGATGCGAAGTGTGGGCTGATTGGCCGGAAGATTACTCGCTCGAAGATGCTTGCACCTATTTGCTTGGACCGGTGATGGGTTTTGTGTTGCGCCTTCGGGGCGTAGTCTGTCTTCATGCGAGTGCCGTGGCGATCGGTGATCGTGCCATTGCGCTGGTGGGCTTGCCGGGCGCCGGCAAATCAACCACCGCCGCTGCTTTTGGGTGCGCTGGTTTTCCGGTGCTCTCCGATGACGTCGTGGCGCTGGCGGATAAAGGAGCAGAGTTTCTTGTTCAGCCGGGCTACCCCAGGGTGAACTTGTGGCCCGATTCCGTTTGTAGATTATTCGGATCGCAAGATGCTCTCCCGCGAATTACGCCCACGTGGGACAAACACTACCTGCCGCTCGGCCAGCACGGCCATCACTTCGCTTCAAGCCCATTGCCATTGGGGGCGATCTACATCCTGGACGGCCGAGGCGAGACCCTGACCTCGCCCATCATCGAGGAGGTTTCCGGCAAAGAGGCACTCATAACTCTTGTGGCCCATACGTACGTGAACTATCTTCTCGATCAGAATATGCGGCGCACGGAATTCGACGTGCTCAGCCGGGTTGTTTCGGCAATCCCGGTTCGCCGCGTGCGCCGCCCCGCCGACGCGTCGGCCATTTTCAACCTCTGCGAAGCGATTGTCCGCGATGCCGGGGGAGCCATGGTTGGAGCTCCGGCAAATGCAACTTCGGTCCTCGGATAATCCACATGTATAGCTTGGGAGCCTACGGCTCGATGATCGCGGATCGCGTGCGCGTGGAAGCTTACGCGGAAGCGCTGCGAAAGACAGTTCGCAAAGGGTCCACGGTCGTGGAAATTGGCACCGGCCCAGGCATCTTCGCGGTGCTCGCATGCCAGCTTGGCGCGGGCAGAGTTTACGCGATCGAGCCGGCGGAAATCATTCAGGTGGCGCGCGATGTAGCCGCCGCAAACGGCTGCACGGACAAAATTGAATTTTTCGAAGACTTTTCCCGTCGCGTGACGCTTCCTTCTCGCGCCGACGTCCTGCTCTCCGATCTCCGCGGTGTCTTGCCATTTTTTCAGCGTCATATCCCGGCGATCGCGGACGCGCGGCAGCGTTTTCTAGCACCGGGTGGAATCATCATCCCGCGAAAAGACATGGTATGGGTCGCACTTGTGGAAGCTCCTAAACCATATGGAGAAATCGTGGAACCTTGGGAGAAAAACCCTTTGCACCAGAACCTTGAGCCGGCTCGCGCGCTTTCTGTAAATGACGGGCAGAAAGTCCGCGTGAGTCCAAGCCAGCTCTTAACTTGCCACAAACTCTGGACCACCCTGGATTATGCCACCGTGGAGAAGCACGACGTTCGAGGCAATCTCGAGTGGACCGTCGAGCGCGCGGGGACCGGCCACGGAATCGTGATGTGGTTCGATGCGGATCTTGCCGAAGGCATAGGCTTTTCCAATGCACCGGGTAAACCGGATACAGTCTACGGCTCCTTCCTTTTTCCATGGACGCAACCCGTGCGGTTGGAAGAGGGCCAAAGCGTGTGCGTCAGCCTCGCCGCGAAACTGGTGGAAAATGACTACGTTTGGCGATGGACCACACGCATCAAGCCGCTCGCTGGGTCGAGCGCTTCGCCCATCCATCTTAAGCAATCGCAGTTAGGCGGGGCGGTGTTGTCTCCTCGGCAGCTCCGCAACGTTGCGGCAGACTACATTCCGCGGCTTTCGGAGGAGGGTCTGCTACGCCGCAGAACGCTCGAGTTGATGGACGGAAAACCTTCGCTCGAAGAAATTGCCCACCAGTTGGCAAAGGAATTCCCGCAACGATTTCTAGGGTGGCGGCAAGCCTTGACCTATGTGGGTACCGTCTCGCAAGAATATAGCCGTTAGGTTCCTGGGGCGACGCTTCGTGCAAGCGCTGCTTCCTTCGCAACGTTACCCAGTTGACCGATCAAATTTTATTATGACGCCCATATTTTCGGGCGAGACGGAAGGGCCGCCGCACCACGTCAAGAAAGCGGCCGTGGCTAAGTTGCCCGCCAGCTTGCCAGTCTTCCTCCGTGGGTGACAGAGAAAGTCTCAGCAGATACGCCGGAGCGGCAATGAAGTCGCCGCGCATGCGCAAGCGAAATGCTGCGCGTCCGAACAAGCTGGGAGACACAGAGCCGGCGGCAGGCAACCAGCGAAGTACTCGTGCCGCAAGGCTTGCTGCCATGGCATCTCTCCACACCTGCGATGAGACCGCTTCGGGGAGGTCGGCGTGCAGAACGTCAGCAGCGAGGCGCAACCCTGTGTGCAACAAATGTTCGGACTGGACGGCCTTTGCGGATGACGCCGCCCGTTCCCAAGCGATTCTCGTTTGCCGCGAAATTAGTCCGGCAACGTCCGCAATCCAGCTCAAGCGTTCCCAGAAATGTTTTGCTCCATGAACGCAGATGAGCACCAGATGGTCTTCCACAGAAGGGGCCGGGATTTCATGGGCGTCGAGGGGCACGCGAATTTGCCGCGCGACGAATTCCTCGATGGGAAGCGGCAGTGGGAAATAACGAAGCGTCAAGTCATTGTGCAGTTCGACGAGCAGCTTCGAATCGGGCTTGGAGAACAGGTACTGCCCCGGAATTTTGACGGCGTCAACGGCGCGGAGAGAAACAGCCGCTTCGTAGCCTGACGCAATCATCAGCTCCGTGGCGCGGCGGATGTCACGGTGCCGGACCAGCAGATCGAGGTCGCCGTAGTTGCGGACGGATGGATCGGCGTAGGCTTGCGCTGCGAGCACCGGTCCCTTGATGACCAGTGCGGAGATTTCCTGCTTGCCGAAGAGCTCCAACAAACGAAAAAGCTCGGCGGTCAGCCGAAGGGTCAGAAAGTTTTGCGTGCGCCAGCGCTCCAGCAACAATTGTTTGATCTCCGGCGGCACCACAACAGTGCCGTTCTTCACGTAAGTAGCAAGTTGTCCTAGAACGCGGTGTTCTTCCGCGAGCAGCAGCAGGCGAGGCCAATCGACGACAGAAAGCAATCTCAGCAAACGCTCGCTTTCGCGCCACGGTGAAACGCATTCGCGCAGCGCGGACCATTCGCGTTCGAATGCCGGAATGTCCGATAGACGTGCGCCTGAGAACGCTTTGGCCATGATTCTCTCTGAGCTTATCAATGAATTCGCTTCCCTCCCACCAGGACCTTGCCAGCCCGGAAAGTTTTTCGGGAAGCCTCAATCAAAACGAGCGATGATCGGAAAAGGGAAGCTCATGTGAGCTTGCAATACTTTGCGGCGCAAATTTAGCTTAGGCTGTAAGCTAGCGGATGGTGCCGTTCCGTTCTACTTTCCCTAAGCTATTGATTCTAAGAGCGCACGACGTGCGGGAAGCCTTCATTCGCAGCAAGAGAAACTAGGGTTGGGGTGGGTGTGGTAACCGAGGCGTGGCTATTTGCCCGAGCTGGCGGTAAAGCTGTCGTCGCCGCGACCACGCTTGCGTATGTCAATCGCCAAGCGCTTGATTTTTTGGTTCAGCGTCGAGAGCGGGATCATGAAGCGTTCGGCGGCTTCGGTTTGATTCCAGTTGGTACGCTCGAGCATATCCACGATGATGCGCCGCTCGATCTCATCCATGATTTGAAACAGAGAAGGCTGCGGGTTGTCCGCGGCCGCGCGAGCGCCGGGTTCACCAGGTAGCGGCGGTAAAAACTCCGAGAGTTGCAGCCGCACACCGCGCACGATTTCTTTGCTGCGGATGGCTTCCGGCAGCAAGTCCACGTCAATGCGGTTCTGCGTGGAAAGCACCACGGCGCGCTCGACCACGTTTTCCAGCTCGCGCACATTGCCGGGCCAGTCGTAATCCATCATCAATTTCATGGCGTTCGCCGTGAATTGCAGAAGCGTCCGGTTGTTTTCCATGCAGAAGCGCTCGAGGAAATGGAGGACGAGAAGCGGGACATCCTCGCGGCGTTCGCGCAATGGCGGAATTCTCAGGTGAATCACGTTCAGCCGGTGAAAAAGATCCTCACGGAAGCGGCCCTCGCGCACGAGAGTGAGCAAGTCGACGTTCGAAGCGGCCACGATGCGCACGTCCACCTTGATCTGCTCGGTGCCGCCGAGGCGCATGAACTCGCGCTCTTGAATCACGCGCAGCAGCTTGGCCTGTGTTTCCGGGCTGATGGTGGCGATTTCGTCGAAGAAAATCGTGCCTTGATCCGCGACCTCGAACAGGCCCTTTTTCGAGGCGACCGCGCTGGTAAACGCGCCCTTGACGTGGCCGAACAGTTGCGATTCCAGGAGGTCCACCGGAATGGAGCCGGTATTCACAGGAACAAAGGCTTTGTCCGCTCGCGGAGAAGCGGAGTGCAGCGCCTTGGCGATGAGTTCCTTACCCGTGCCGCTTTCGCCACTGATGAGCACGGTGGAACGCGAAGGCGCCACCTGCGCGACGAGATCCAGAAGCACCTGCATCTTGTCACTCTTGCCGACAATGTTTGGAAAATTGAAGCGCTGTTTCAGGGCGCGCTTCAGGTGAAGATTCTCGTCGCGTAGCCGGCGCGCCTCCACGGCCTGCGCGACTTGCGCGAGCAATTCGTCGTTGGACCAGGGTTTGGTGATGTAATCCATCGCACCGTTCTTGAAAGCGGCGCGCGCCATGTCGATCGAGCCGTAGGCGGTGATCAAAACGACAGAAAGTTCGGGGTCGCGGCGGCGAATCTCCTTCAGCATCTCGAGGCCGTTGCGGTCCGGCAGGCTAACATCGAGCAACAAAAGATCGAAAGGATGCTCTTCTAGCTTGGCGAGCCCGGACTCGCCGGTTTCGGCGCTGGCGACGCCGTAGCCTTCGCCCTTCAACAGAAGCTCAAGGCCTTCCCGGATTTCGGATTCGTCGTCAACGACAAGGATGGAACCCTTAGACATGAGCCGCTTTCCTGGCCGCGGGAAATTCCACGTGGAACGAAGTGCCCTTACCGGGCGTGGACCGCACATCGATCTTGCCCGCGTGTTCTTTGATGATCCCGTAGCTCACGGAGAGTCCCAGGCCCGTGCCGCGGCCGTTGGACTTGGTGGTGAAGAAAGGATCAAAGATGCGGTGGATGTCTTCGCGGGCGATTCCGGCGCCGGTATCCGCGATTTCGATCTCCACGCTGCCGTTGTGCGCGCCGGTGCGGACTTCGAGCATTCCTCCGCCGGGCATGGCGTCGCGAGCGTTCAAGAATAGATTCAAGAAAACCTGCTGCAGCTTGTTGGCGGAGCCGTGCACCGGCGGCAGAGACTCGGCAAGTTCTTTCACCACCTGAATGCGTGCCGTCTTTAGCGGATGCGCCACGAGCGAGAGAGTTTCTTCCACCACGCGGTTTACGTCCACGCTTGCCGCTTCGGCCGCTCCGGTACGCGAGAAATTGAGCAGGTTATTGACAATCTCGCTGGCGCGGAACGTCTGCTTGACGATTTTCTCGATGATCGACTGCCGCGGGTCGCCTTCGGGCATTTGTTTGGCCAGCATCTGGATGTAATTGGAAATCACGGCGAGCGGTGTGTTCACTTCGTGGGCGACGCCGGCGGCTAGTAGGCCGAGAGAGGTCAGTTTCTCCGTCTGCGTCATCTGCTCTTCCATGCGCTCGCGCTGCGTCACGTCATCGAAGAGCAGCAGCCGCCCGATGCGTTCGCTCGATTTGCTGACCAACGGCGTAATGGAAACATTCAACGTCAAATGGTTTCCCCGATGATGGAGTCTCTGCTTATAGATGCCGGTGATGTGTTCCTGGTCACCGCGCGCGGAGATTTCCTGTGCCAGTTCCTCGGGAAGCAGAGAGCTAAGCCTGCGGCCTACGGCGTCGCGACGCAGAACTCCGAATAGCTGTTCCATCCTCGTGTTCCACGATTCGACGATGCCGTCCAAATCCACGGCGAGAACGCCGACATTCAAAGATTCCACGATGTTTTCGCTGAAATCCTTGAGACGCGCAATCTCGAGCGCTTTTTGTTCGAGAGAGGAATAAAGCTGAGCATTGTCGAGGGCGACGGCCAGGTAGCCGGCAATCGTTTCGACCAGCTCGACGTCATCACTCGAGAGAAAATCGCCATCCACCGTTTTGCCGAGGCCGAGAACGGCAACGGTGTGCTCGCGGATCCGGCACGGAATGAAATAATTCAAATCCAGTTGTTCCAGCGTGCGCCGCACCGAATCGCTGACTTCCTTCGCGGCACGGGCCGATTCAAAGAAGAGCGTGCCGCGTGCGAACTCGGGCCGGGCCGGGCCGAGGAAGCCGAGATCCATGGATTCGGAAAGCCGCACGCCCATGGATCTTGCGATGCGCATGTTGCCAGGTTGTTCGGGATCGTCCACGAAAATTGCGAGGCGGTCCACGAGCAAAGTTTGCGAGATGCGGTCCATGACCGAGCCGAGCATGGGATCGAGGCGCACTTCGTTAGTCAGGGTGCGGCCGAACTCAATCAGTGTGCGGCGGTAGTCCAGACGATCGCGGTAGAAAAAGCGATCCAGGCGGGCTTGAATCCATTCGCGGAAAGGCTGGAACAAGAACGCGGCGATGACGATGGCGATCATGCCGCCGACCGGCCCGGTGGCCGGGGCATGGAAGAGGTAGGTAATCAAGGCAACCAGCGAGAAATAAACGGTGGCTACAGCCGCGGTGGCGGCGGTGTACGCCAAGCCGCGCTTGAAGATGATGTCCACATCCATCAAGCGGTAACGGATGATGGCGTAGGCGAAGCACAGCGGGATGAGCACCAAGCTGATCACGGTCAGCTTCATCCATACGGGCGGCGTAAGGCCGAGCACGCGTGGAAGAATGTAAAGCAGAGCAACGGGCAGGGCGCCAGCGAGCGTTCCGCCAGTAAGCCATTTCAATTGCTGGCGCAGTACTCCCGACGGCGCTTCTCGGTAGCTCGGGTAAAATACGAATCCCGCTGCAAGGAAATATACCGCGAGATAGCCAAGCTCAAGCCGGTCCAGCAATAGGTACGAGCCCAGCCAGGGCACGAACCCGAAAGCATTCAATGCCGTGCTCACGTGGATTAGCAGCAAAGCGACAGGCAGAACGTAGATCCCAAGCAGCTTTGCCGTAGATCGCAGCCTTGATTCGGTCCGCCCGGGAAAAACCAGAGCAAAGTGAAGCAGCAGGGCAGGCACCACGAGGCGAGCCACGATTTCAGACCAGTAGATTTCCCAGTCGAAAGTATCCAGCTTTCCGCTGTAGTGGAAGGACCAGAGAATGAAGGAGGCCAGGCAGAAAATGTAAAAGTGCACGGCGCGCGGAGCGTTCCAGCGGCGAACAAAAATAAACAGGCCGATGAAGAGATAGAGCAGAGCTACCACGCGAAGATAATTCTCAGTGGCAAGAGGCTTTTCCGCAGGGGTCGTTACCAGCGGCGTTTCAAACTCCTCTCCGTTTCGCAGAAGCTTGTAGTGCACGATGGTCCACAGTCCCGCGCGGTCCAGGCGTCGGGAAACGTCGGCTGCTCGCGAAATAGAGACGCCATTGAACGTCAGAAGAATGTCTCCGGCGCGGATAGCAGTGTGGCTGGCAGGGGAATTGGGGGAGACGTATTTGGCTTGAACGCCGTGCTCCGAGTCGATCCAGGTAACGCCGTCAAAGACCTGCTCGTAACGGGTGCGCTGGTCGAAATTCAACAGGGCAAAAATGACCGCCGCCAGCGTGGCTAGCGCCAGCACGACAGCTCCGAGACTGACACGCAGGTTCTGCTTCATGACCGTCGATCGCCAGACAGACTAGTACTGGAAATCGAGAGCAAGCCAATGTCCACTGTTTGGTAGACTATCATGCAACAAAGTCTTGCATCTTCAATAATTTACAACGCTGGCAGGCTGGACAACCCCGGTTCATCCAGTTTCTGGGAGGGTGGATACAGCTTTTGAGAACTTCCGAATCTCTAAAATTGCACGCTCAGTCCACCCCGGAACGTCCGGAAGGCGGGGACCAAGACGACGTGGCCATCCCTGCTACTGGTTGAAATATAGCCCTGTGCCAGCAAATTGTCGCAATCTGCGATAGCCTCCCACCTTCCCAAAGCCCATTTCGGCAACGGCTGGCGGATCATCAAATGGAGATAAGGATCCATCTGATAGATAGACTCACCATAGCCATCCAGGCGCGAAACCGCCGACCCGCTCATCCATTTATAGCCTGCGTGAAACTTCGTTCCCAGACGAGGCACCTTCGTCGAAATGCTGGCGCCGAACGCATGCCGCGGAACCGCCTGCAACATGTCGCGCAGCAAGCTGTCTGTGTCCATTGCTGCGGGAGCAAGAACGCTCGCGAACGAATAGAGCGCGGTAAATTCCGTATCGCCTTCGAGCTTCTTTCGGAAGGCAACGCGCGCGCCCCAGTTGCTGGAGGCGCCCGCGTCGTATGCGAATCCCTTGGAGAAATAATCCTGGAAGTAATCCGTGGCGGGGAGAGTGTCGCCGCCCAGTCCGTAAACGGCTACATGGCGGTTGTCGTCGTGGAACCCGGCGAACTGCAGAACTCCGCCGGCGCCGATCTTGCGGTTTGCCGCGATTTCCTCATGCCAGCCGTTTTGCAGAACGGGTCGGCCATCACGCATTAGCAGTGCGGGAAAGGCATCCAGTTCGTTCAGAGCCGCGGTCAGCATTGCTTCCGGTTGTGGTTGCGTGGCTTCGAGCGGCCCCAGCCCGGCAGGCATGGAAGCAAAAATCACCTGCGTGTTCCAGGCTTGAGAAATCTGGTAATCGAGGGCTGCTCGCGGGCGCAGCGAAGAAGCCGAAGCTCCCAGTCCCACGAGAACATATTCGCCGCCGTAACGCAGCAGCAGACGGTTGCCAAACGAAAGCGCGCCGCCTTGGTCCATTCGAACGCCGCGGAAGCTCGGGCCATCGGGGCCAATCTTTGCTTCGCGCAACACCAAAGCCGTGTGCGGCCCGGCAGCAAGCGTTCCCGTGGGCAGCCAAACCGTCGCGATGCCGCCGCCGGGCGCTTCCTGGTCATAACTCATCTGACCGGCGAACAGGAGCCTGCTGGCCCCGACAAGCTTTTGGTCGTAAGCCACGGCAGTGGAGGGCGCAGGGGCGATATTAGAGGCGGAAGGACCCCGGCGCGCTCCGTCTGTAAATTCCATTCGCACCCGCGGCACGTTGAGCCCGCGGTTCTCGGCGCGGAGCGTGGAGGCGCTGCCCCTAGATTCATCCATCCACTCCAGAACCGGGCGCACGGAAGCGGCAGAGCGGAGCACCCACTTCCAATCGTCCGCATTCGCCCCGGCATTGGACGGCGTGCGCCGCAACTGATCGAGCGACGCGTACATGGACTCGAGCTCAACGCGAACAACGGTAGTTAGATTGGGGCTAACGCGAACGTGGCGCTCCAGGGTGGGAAGAAAACCGGCAAGGGTAACGCGCAGCGTGTACAGGCCGGGAAGAAGTTTGCCGCCCTGAAAAATTCCTTGCGTATTCGTCAGCAGGACGTGCGGAGCCGTTACGCCTCCGGATTCGGGAGCAAGCTCGACGCTTGCGCCCATCTGCGGCGTGCCCGCAGTGTCGCGCACCACTCCCGCAAGCTTGCCGAGGACAGGCTTCGCTTGCGCTGCCGCCGGCTTCGCTGCAAAGGGAGAAACGCCAGCGGCTAGGACCAGGGCCCCCAGGATTCGGAGACGCCCTTGTTTCACGTTACTTTACCTCCCCGGTGCAGCGCTCGCCTGAGTCTTAATCTCCTGCGGCGCTTTCACCGTGAAATCCGCCGTACGCGAAATGGTCTGGTTGGAATGCACGTCCGTGGCATTCACTTCAAGCGTGTATTTGCCGGGAGCCAGCGTTGCGAGCGGCAGGAACCGCTCGATGGTGACTTGCTCCCCGGTTTGCTTCAGGTCCTCGGATGTTGCCTTGAACTGCATTCCTGGAACGGGTTCGTTGCCCTTCTTCACCGTAAACTGGAAATTTGCGCTGGACTTGTGCGTGGCATCGTCTGGCTTCAAGTTATAAACCTGCATATAGATGCCAAGCCGGTCCGCCGTGGTGAAATCCCCTTCGAGACGCGGACGGACTTTGGAGGACCCCAGCACGAACTGGCCGGTGCCGATTTGCTTTGCCGGAACATGCTCGATCTGGTCGGCAAGAATCAGCGAGCTGGCTTCGAGCTTGTCGTCTTGATAGCGAGGAACGGCGAGCCGGTTGTTGACCGCGCCGACGTTCCCACTCTGCACGTCCTTGAGCACCAAATCAAGGCGGTACAAGCCCGGGCGAAGGGGCACGGCCTTTTGATAAATGGATTGCAATTTCAGCGACTGCTGGTAAAGCGAATCGGGGAAATCGCGGCTGACGGAATCCTCAAAAGTCTGCACGACGCGGCCGGTGAGCGTGGTGATGCGCCCGAAAATATTGATCATGGCGGTGTGAATGCCGTCCTTGGCCTGGAAAGAGAGCTGGCTGTTGGGAATTTGAATGGTAATCGGCACGAGCACCGTGTCGTTAGTGACCTTCAAATAGTCGGTTCGCCAGTTGAAATGCATCTGGTCTCGAACGATGCGCGAAGTCACTACCGCTTCCAAATCTTTAAACTTTACTTGAGGTGGTTTCTGAACTTTGGCGTAGAGCTCCAGGCGGTTGAATTCATCCATGCTGGCGGGTTGACCACCCAGTGTCCTTGGCAGGTTCGTGCCGTCGGAACGCGTAAAGCGGTCCGTCTTCGATGCCATGCCCATGGATTCGAGCAAGCTCAGCCCCGCGCCGGGGACGTGCAAGAGGGCGTCTTTCTCCGAAGGATCCATGGTCATGTGATATTCACCCGAGCCGCTCGGATCGACGAACTCCAGAATGATGTTTTCTCCGATGCCTTCCAGATAGCGCCAGCGCCAGGTTTCCCACGGATACGTGGAAGTCGATCCACCGCCTTCTTCCATCGGGCGATCGTAAGTGCCGCCTGTGGGATGCGACTCAATTTCATCCGGCGGACCCCACATGATGTACATGCGGCCACGATCCGTCTTCCAGCCGGGAATGCCGGAAGCATAATGCTCGTTGGCGTAAGCGATCCGGCGGTAGTGTTCCTCTTTGAAATCGTTATCCGGAAGGTCCGGATTACTACTGCGGCGAAGCCAGAACTGCTCGATGAATTGCTCGCGCTCTTCGTTGGTGTCTAGCTGCAGAAAAGCGTTGCGCTCTTCAGGAGTGATGATGTAGGTCACATCCTCGGTAAGCCATTGCCGGTACGCGTTATCGAGCTCTTTCAGCGTCCGCTTCATCTTCTTTTTGGTTTCTCTATCCAGCTTTTTGGGAGCCGGAATGGCATTTGGATCCTGCTGCGGATCTTGCGCCTGTTGTGCGAGAGCGACGGGCAGGCTAATGGCGAGAAAAAACAGTGACGCGACTACGGTTCGTGCTACCCGTGACATGGAGACACCTCAAACTTCAGGACGTTGAGATTCTACCCCCCGGGCAAGTTCCCCGTCAATCGGTGCAAGGCCCTGCATTTTCTGACACTTGTCCCCTGTTTGCCGTTAGACCGCAGAGAGCGAGTTTTGGTTGCCTGCCAATTTTTGACCTGAACTTTGGTACAGGGTGGCTGCGCCACGAAAAAGTCCCGGGAGCGGGGGCGCAAGAGACGGGACGCTATTGCACGCGCTGAGGCTGGCCGTCGGACCCGACCAAGGCGTCAAAAATTGCGAGCACGTGGCGGCGATAATCCACCATGCGCTCGAAGACGTCCTTCAATTGCGGGTCGCGCTCGGCTTCGCGATGCCATTTCGCGAGGACCGCGCTGGGCACCTCAATGTCGCGCCGCAACTGGTCGGCCGAATGGCCGCGAAGAAACAGGCCGTAGAAAAACGCGGCCTCGCGCTGTGGATAGTCGAGATCCTGCAGCGTGTCGGCGGGAACGAATTGTGGCAGCGTGGCCATAAAGAAAATGCAGTTTACCCAAAAGCGTTTCGGCGTCAAGTAGGACTTATGTCCTTTTGACGCGTTGCTGCTAACCCTCCTATTTCTCCAAGTGGCGACCCGCAGGACCTGGCCAAAACCCAGTTCTGATGGTCGTTGCAGGGTGGCCCGGAAGGCTTTAAGATGCTGGAAGGCATGGGAAAGTCACCAAATTCGCGGAAAACCCCGTTCGCCGGCACGGCGCGCCGGTTGCTGCGAATTGGCGCGCTTCGCGGAATGCGCTCGATTGAGATTGACCCGGAAGTGTTTCGCCGCGAGCTCTCCGAAAGGCACGGTTTGTGGGTTCCCAGCCTTGCGCGGCTGAAGGAAGTTCCCATCGAACACTTGGACACCGTCGCCGCTAAATTGATCCGCGAGGCGGAGCGACTCGCGCTGGTCGAAGGCGCGGGGCTCGGGCTGGGCGGCCTCATCACCTTCCTTCCGGACGCGAGTTTTCTCACCATCATTACGCTGCGCTTGATTCAGCGGCTGGCTCTGCTCTATGGATTCGAGACGCGCGAAAGCGAGCAGCGCATTGAAATGTGGAAGGCGGCTGCGGCTGCCACGGGAATTGATTACGGCAAGGACCTGGCCGGAAAACAAATGTGCGAGAAAATCGCTCCACGCGTCGCAAAGGAGCTTGCGGCAAAGCTCGGAACGGAAACCGCAGAAAAGTGGGTTGGACGAATGGTTCCTCTGGCCAGCTCGGCCATCGGCGGGGCGCTGAACTTTTCTTTTGTTCGCGGCTGGGGCCGGCGCGCCCAAAGGCACTTGCGCGCGAGGCATCTGGACGCGAAAGCGCGGGCGGCGGCTCCAGCGCATGCCTATCCTGCCGCGTAGAGCGGTCCTTGGGAGGAGAGAGTGTGAAAAGAGTCGGAGGATTCGGGAGCGCACTCGTTCTCTTCGGTGCGGCGCTGGCGCTTGCCTTGGTTCCCGTGACGGCGACTTCCGGTGCGCCTCAGGAAGCGGGCGCGCAGGACAATTCCATACCCGCCTATCATGCGCAGGCTCCCAAGGGCGCACTGCCAGAAACGTTGAACCCCGAGGATTTTGCAGACCCGCTGGTGAAGAATGCGTACGCGCTTGCCGCGAGAATCAAGAAGGCGCTCTATCAGCAGCCCTGCTATTGTCATTGCGACCGCAGCAAAGGCCACTCGAGTTTGCTTGATTGCTTTGCGAGCGAGCACGGTTCCGGCTGCGGCACCTGCATCTACGAAGATGTCTATGTTTACGAGCAAGTGCACAAGGATAAGACAGCGGCGCAAATCCGCGAAGGAATCATCAAAGGCGAATGGAAATCGGTGGACGCCGCCAAGTATCAGAAGCCTTTACCTGCCAATTGAGGAGCTCCTCCAAAGCATCTCCAAAAGGTGAAATCACCTTGCAGATTCGCGAGTTCGGCGTGAGTACGAGCGCGTTCGGCAGCTGCGCTCGGTAGAAGGCGGTTCGATCACTCGCAACGAATCGCTTCCAACCCTTCGACTTTCGCGGCGCGCCGCTCCGGCGCAATGCAAGCGGCCGGTCCCGCCGCAACGGTCAGGGCGAGAACACCGGCATAAGTCATAGCGTCGAACCCGGCGACGTATTGGAATTGGTGTGCCAAGTAGCGCGTGGAGGCTACGCTGCCGGCGATGCCGAGCGTGAGCCCGATCCCAGTCAAAAGCATTCCTTTGTGAAGCACCATGCCGACAATGCGGCTTCGGGCGCCATGCGGATGCCGATTTCGTGCGTGCTGCAGAGCAACCGTGTAGCCCATGACGCTGAAGATTCCAATCAGAACCAGCAGCCGACCGACGCTGGCGAAATAGCCCAGTGTGATGAATTCGAATTGAGGGTTGGCGTAAATGGACCTGCGCTGTGGCCAGTCTCCTTATTCTTTGTGCTTCGAGCACGTCGATTCTTGGGAGCGTATCGCGTCCGGCGGAGACCGGCCTTCTCCCTCCATCTCGGAAACTGGCGGAATGAGGTCCTAAGAAGTTTCTTGTCAGTGCGCCGGGCAATTCGTAAACTAAACGTATTCCCAGCCAACAACAAAATAGGAGGAAGAATGCATTCTCCCCTCAAGTGGAGTGTGAGTCTGCTGGGGCTCGCCGCGTTGTTCGTGGCGGCGGGAGTCCCGGCACGGGCGCAGGACAAGCCACACGTCATTTCTCTGGGCGACTTGAGCAAAGACGCGGCTCATCCGGCGCAAACCCGTCAAGCTAACGAAGAAGCTGTACGAACGCTGCTTTCTTCCGACCAGGGTCAAAAAGCGCTGAAGTCCGCCAAGATCGATTACCAAAAGGTGGACAAAGCCATTGGCCAATTGAAGGATGAAGACCTCGCCAGGCTCGCGGACCGCTCCCGGCAGGCCCAGGCCGATTTTGCCGCCGGACGCATTTCCGATCGCGATTTGCTCTGGATCATTCTTATCGCGATTGCCATTGTCGTGTTGGCGGTGGCGCTCCGATAATTGATAGACAGGAAAAAGAAGCAACCGGGGTCATCGGTTACGAGCGGAAAGAGGGCCACGTTCGCTTTGTACCTGACGCTATTCCTGGGGCGCGCCTTGCCGGCGGCGCCTCAGGAAAGCGCGGGCGTCTGGCTGGACGTGCCATTCGTCAGACAAAGCGAGGACGGCTGCGGATCCGCCGCCATTTCCATGGTCCTGCAGTATTGGGGCGGGCATGGCGCGCCGGTTGATGCTCAGCGGGCGGACCCCTCCGCCATTCAGAAGCAGCTTTATTCGCGCAAGGCGCGCGGCATCTTCGCTTCGGAGATGGAGAGTTATTTCAACGGCTCGGGATTCAAGGTGTTCCTTCTGGACGGAAGTTGGTCCGATCTTCTGGAACATCTGAAGCAGGGGCGTCCGCTGATTGTGAGTCTGCAGCCGGGCAACTCGAAAGCGCCCCTACACTATGTGGTGGTGACGGGGATCGACTGGCAACGCGACGCGGTGTTTGTCCATGACCCCGCTCGTGGCAAACTTCTTCGCATAGAACGGGCTGACTTCGAAAAACAATGGCGGTCCAACCGCAATTGGATGCTGCTGGCGGTTCCCCTAAAAGCCTCGTGAGCCGCATTTTCCTTCCTCTCTTTGCATCGTTCTTTTTTTCGCTTGCATGCTGTGGCCAAGACCAGAATCTAGACCAAGCCCGGCTTGCCGCCGCGCAGGGCGCCATCGACGCCGGACGCTGGGATGAAGCAGCACGGCTTACGCAAGGTCCCGTGGATCAATCCCCCGAGTTGGATCTTCTGCGCGGGCTGGCCTTCGCTCGGTTGGAAAAATGGCACGAGGCGAGGCTGGCATTCGAAGCAGGGGCGCGGAAGTCCCCGCGCGATTCGCGGTTCCTTACCGAGCTGGCGGGCGTGGCATACAAACAGAAGGATTTCCGGGCTGCGAAGAAAGACCTGCAATCGGTGTTGCGGCTGAACCCTGCTGACGCGTATGCCAACGAGTTCCTGGCCACGATCTATTTCCTCGAAGGAAATCTTGAAGCTGCGCTAAAGCATTGGAATCGCGCGGAGAAACCGAGACTGCGAAGCGTCGCTTTCGCGCCTTCGTTGCAATTGAAGGAAACCCTCCGCAATCGCGCGCTGGCTTTCAATGCCCCGCAAGTGCTGACCAGTGACGCCATGCTCACCACGGAATCGCGCCTGGACAATTTAGGCGTTTTTTCCAGCCGGCGGATGGAACTCACGCCGACGGACTCAGAAAACTACGACCTTACACTGCATCTCGGCGAGAGAAATCTTTGGGGGGATTCGAAGGTGGAAGGCATCGTCTCGTTTTTAAGCGGCCTGCCTTACGCGACGGTTTATCCGGAGCTTTACAATCTGAACCACAACGCCGTGAACCTGACCTCCGTTGCGCGCTGGGATGCGCAGAAGCGCCGCTGGTTTGCCGAGCTTTCGCTGCCCGTTTATGGAGACCCGAGCTTGCGTTTACGCTTCTATGCAGACGCGCGGAATGAGAACTGGAATCTGTCGCAGACTTACTCAGGCGCCGTGACTCCTCTCACAGATTTGAACCTTCGCCGGATTGCGGCCGGAGCAGAGTTTCAAAGTGTCGTAAACGGGCACTGGAGTTGGACCGCCGGCGTGGAAGCCGGTAATCGCAACTTTCGCAACCTCAACGACGCCACCGTCTCGGTGCCGCCGCCGGTTTTCAATGGAGGGAGTTCGCTCGCCGCGTGGCTGGGCGCGCAACGCAGTTTGCTGCGCGCTCCGGAGCGGCGCTTCACGCTGGATTCCTCGGCGGAGGCGAGCGCCGGCCGCGAGTTTGCAAGCGGGCTCGGACCGTTTGTCACGACCCGGGGCGCAATCCATGCGCATTGGTTTCCGCGAGCGAAGGGGGACGATTACGAGATGCGGCTGCAGATTCGCGCGGGCGCGACGGCCGGCAAGGTTTCGCTCGACGAACTGTTCCAACTCGGAGTCGAGCGCGATAACGATTTATGGCTCCGCGGTCATGCTGGAGCCATAGACGGCAGAAAAGGAGCCGCGCCGCTCGGACGGCGATACTTCCTGGCAAATTGGGAGGTGGACAAAAATGTGTTTGAAAATGGCGTTTTCACTGTGAAACTGGGGCCGTTTTTGGACAGTGGCGCCATTGCCGATTCCTCAGGGCTGTTCGGTTCACAGCGCTGGCAGTGGGATTCGGGTTTGCAATGCAAGGTGCGAGTCTTGGGCGGCGTCACGGCCGTTTTTTCGTACGGGCGCAATCTGCGAGGCGGCAAGGGCGTGTTTTACGGAACGGTTCTGCGCTGACCGTCGAGGGCGCGCTGGAATCGGCGAACCCAGCAGCCGCCTTCCGTAACCCAAGGGCCGTTTCTTTCGTCTCACAAACGGATCGCGAGACGGCGCGACCTTCACGAGTGGCGGTTTGCCGTGACTTCGGAATTCTTTTTATAGGGGCAATCAATGTCCAAGCGAGTCTTCTCTGCAAGCTGCATTTTCACGGTTGTTTGCGTTTTGGCGATAAGCCTTGCGGGCATAGGTCTGCAAGGTTCGCCGAATGCCGGGGACCGGCCAAAGCCCTGGGGATTCGACCCTTCCAACCTCGACAAGACGTGCAAGCCCTGTGACGACTTCTATCAGTTCGCCATGGGCGGCTGGATGAAAGCGAACCCCATCCCCCCGGAATACTCCGTTTGGGGCTCGTTCAGCCAGCTTGCGGACAAAAACCAGATGAATCTTCGCGAGATTCTGGAAGCGGCGGCGGGCGCCAAAGCCGCGCCCGGCAGCAACGAGCAGAAGATCGGAGACTTCTACGCGAGCTGCATGGACACCGCGGCCATTGACGCCGCTGGAACCAAACCGATCGAACCGGAACTGACGCAGATTGCGGCTGTTCAGACCTTGGCGGATCTGCAAGCGGAGACTGCGCGCTTGCACAGTAGGGGCGTGGGCGCACTTTTTCGCTTCAGCTCCACGCAGGACGCCAAAGACAGCACCCAGGAGATTGCGGCTGCGTTCCAGGGCGGTTTGGGCTTGCCGGAACGCGAGTATTACCTGAAGCCGGACGAAAAATCGGCGAAGCTCCGCGACGCTTACGTAAAACACGTGGCGAACATGTTTGCGTTGCTAGGCGATCCCGGGGATGTTTCCGGGGCGCAAGCCGCCGCCGTGATGAAAATTGAGACCGCACTGGCAACCGCCTCGATGAAGAACACGGACCTCCGCGATCCGGACAAGACCTACCACAAGATGACGCTCGCGGATCTGAGGCCCGTGACCCCGAACTTTTCCTGGGGCGCCTATTTCAAGGCCGTTGGCCATCCGGAATTGAAGGAGATCAACGTTGGCCAGCCGGAATTTTTCAAGGCCCTCGACGCCCAGCTCGCTGGCACGCCAACCGAGGATTGGAAAAGCTATCTCCGCTGGCACTTAGTGAATGCTGCGGCCCCCAGCTTGTCCGAGAAGTTTGTCAACGAGGACTTTGAATTTCGCGGCAAGACGTTGACGGGTGCGAAAGAAATCCAGCCGCGGTGGAAGCGCTGTGTGCAAGCGACGGACCGCAACCTTGGCGAGGCGCTGGGCCAGGTTTACGTGCAGAAGTATTTCCCGCCAGCGGCCAAGGCCCGCGCCCTCGAGATGGTTCACAATCTGCTCGCGGCGCTGAAGGACGACCTGCAAACCCTGCCGTGGATGGGGCCTGAAACTCGCGCGCAAGCAACGGCGAAGCTGGAAGCTTTTATGTTGAAAATCGGCTATACCGACAAGTGGCGCGACTACTCGGCGCTGAAGATGGAGCGGCGCTCCTACGCGGAAAACACCGTGCGCTCCGCCGAATTCGATTTCGCGCGCCGCCTCAACAAAATCGGCAAGCCCGTGGACCGCACGGAGTGGGGCATGACGCCGCCCACGGTGAACGCTTACAACAACAGCAGCATGAATGAAATCGTGTTTCCCGCGGGAATCATGCAGCCGCCTTTCTACGATCCCGACGCCGATGATGCCGTGAACTACGGGGGAATGGGGGCGGTCATCGGCCACGAGATCACCCATGGGTTCGACGACCACGGCAGCAAATTTGACGGCAAGGGAAATCTCAAAGACTGGTGGACCCCGGAAGACCTAAAAAACTTCAATGCGCGCGCGAAGTGCGTTTCCGATCAGTTCGACGGATACGCCGTTGACGGGGATTTGCATGAAAACGGCAAGCTGGTTCTGGGCGAAAGTATCGCGGACTTGGGCGGGTTGGCGATTGCTTATGCGGCTTACGAGAAATCCCTTCAGGGCAAACCCCGGCCGCCGGACAAAGACGGTTTCACACCGGAACAACGGTTCTTTCTGGGCTGGGCTCAAGTCTGGGGCGCCAATCAAAGAATCGAGTATGCGCGGTTGATGGCCAACACCAACCCGCACCCTTTGGGAAGGTTCCGCGGCAACGGCCCCCTTTCCAATATGGCGGAGTTCGCCAAAGCTTTCGGCTGCAAGCACGGCGAGGCGATGGTGCGCGAGCAAGCGTGCAAAATCTGGTAGGCGCTCAAGACACGCGGTCGGTTCAGGGAGTAGAAAATAGCTTCATGTGGTGAAAAAACCGATGCGAATTTTCTCTGCCCTCCGCAAATCAGCAGTGCCGGGCGATTCAAAAAAGACTCGCCGCTAAAAGTGCAAGACGGCTCCGCCCGCGAGTTGAAAGTTGTTTTGGGTCTGATTGAAAAAGGCGGTGCGCACGTAGTCGCCCTCCGCCCGGAACGAGAGGTGCGGATTCCAGCGGTAATCCGCTCCGCCGCCCGCCATGATCGAATAGGTACTGCGGCTACCCGCCGCCGTCTGCGGCAGCACATGCGCTCCTCCAAAGATCCCGTGCAACCATGGTTCCCAGCGCTTTTGGCGCCAAGCGACCTTGGGGCCTCCGCCGTAGAGCGCTATCTTCACATGGTCGGTGCCGAGCGTGGTCGGAGAGAACGCTGCTGTGACGTTTCCTTCGACTCCCAGCCACTGGTTAAGAAAATAGGAGACCGAGGTCTTTATGCCGATGGCATTCGCACTAAAGGCGGAAGAGTTGAAGTGAACCCAGGCAAGGCTGAGACCGAGTTGCCAGCGGTAGTCATCTCGCCCTCCATAAACAAACCGAGGCTTCGGGGACGGCGCGGGCGCGTCAACCGAAGCGGGCCCGGCGGACAAAGCTGTGCTTAGATGCGGCACCGAAGTCAGGCCGCCCCGGACCAAAGCATCAGTCACGGCAAACAAGTCAGGCAGTGTGGCCTTGGCAGCCGAGGAGGTGGAGAAATCCGGCGCCGCATTGTCGGTATCGAAAACCGGCGTGGGCGAGTCCACTTGCGCTTGCGCCACAATGGCGCTCCCAAGCAGCAACAATGCACATACACAGGCGCTCTTCATGATGTGCCTCTCCGAGGGCTGGCCCCCGCTTGGTCAGCCACACCGCTACGGTAAAACAACACTAACGGAAAACGCCAGCGAAAACAGAGGCTGATGCAAACCGGCCCGGATGCCGCATTTGTCTATGCATCATGGCAGCCAAAGAAAAACCGAAGGGCGCGCTGCTAGCGGCCGTGACGCAGATAACTATCGTTCTTGCTCAGCCAGTCTTCGCGCGGAGGGTCAAACACATCGAGGTCCAGAGTGTCTTCGATGGCCCAGGCTTCGTGCGGCATGTTCGCGGGGATGCAGAGCACCTCGCCCGCGCGCACCACAATCTCCTTGCCGTCAATGGCAAACTTGAGCGCCCCTTCCAGGATGTAAGTCACTTGCTCGTTGTGGTGATGATGGAGCGGCACATGCGCGCCCTTTTTGAGAAACACGCGCGCAAGCATAATCCTGTCGCCAACCACCATTTCGCGCCCGATGAGCGGATTCAACTGCTCGTGTTCCACATTCTTCCAGGGGATATATTTCGCTTGCGTCGGCGTGCTCATTTGCCATCTCCATAAAGTTTTGCGGCGTTGTCGTGTAGATACATGCGCGCGAGTTCGAGCGCTCTCGCCTCGGTGAACGCGCCTTCGGCGACGAGCTCGCCGAGCGCAGCGGCCACGGCGGTGCGGGCGGAGCGCGCCGCCAGCCAGAAAGTTTCTTCCGCGCCAACGGCATCGTTAAACGGAAAAGCGTCAGACCCGAACATCATTCGTTCGGGGTAGAGCGAAATCCACTGTTTCAGGATATTCTTCAATTCGGAAGGATAGACGTAATAGCCCATCAGCGAAGAATCGGTGTACACGTTTTTCGCGGCGGTCATCCAGATCATTTCGAGCGTATGCGGATAGCCGCCGTGAATCAGCACGAACTTCACGTTCTTGTAGCGAGGGTCGCGCAGCACGTTCTCGAGATTCAGAGGATTCCCGTCGGTCAGGCTGAAGTAATCGCCAATGCCCACGGCGCTGTGAAAATGGACCGGTAGATTCAGCTTACCGGCCTGGTCGATAAGCACGCGGAAAACGTAATCCTGAAACGTGCGGTACTCCTGTTCGGAAGCCACGCCTCCCACGTGATATTTCGCGTAGACTGCTTCCGCCGCAGCGCGCGGCGGATCGGCAAAATAAAGCGACCGGAAGTAAGCGGCCTCGAATTTCATTGCTACACCGCCCGTCTTCTGATTGTCGGCCAGCGTTTGGCGCACGAAATTCTCGTATCCAGCGAGGTCGGCAGGCAACCCGCTCACGCTTTCCTGTTTCATGTAGCGCTGAAGAACTTTTTCCTGCAGCGGAATGTACACGGCCATGTCGCCGTTTTTGGCGATCTGTTTTTGATTGTCAAAAGGAAACAGGAACGAATCTACGAAGAAAACCCAGTGAAAGCGCTTGGGATTCAGATAGGGTGCAAGCGCCACGCGGTTGGCAAGGCATGTTTCGATGTTCAGCTTGTCAAGAATACTGTCCCAATACGCGATGCCCCCCGAAGCTTCGGCGGCTTTCTTTTTGTCAATGAGCCATTTGGCGTGCGCGGGCTTGAAGTCTTCGTAGGGGTAACCGAAGAGTGCTTTGGCAGCGGCCACGAATTCCGGATTGTCATCGCGCAAACGAATCACCGAACTTTCATCGGGCGGAGCGGCCTGCGCGTCCATGTCCGAATCGTCGGGAAACGTTGCATGCGAATGATTGTCGTAGATGGGGATGCGCTCGATTTGCTGAAGCAGGCGCTCGTAAATCTGCCGGCCATCGCCGTTCGGAAACGGTTTAGCTTGAGCGTAGGTCGTCGCCGCGGCGTAAATCGGGGTTACAGAAATCGCGGCAATTCGCATCCACAGGTTCATCGGCATCCTTGCGAGCACTTCATCGAGAATTCCTGTCAGCGGGAGACGGCCGCGCGCCAGTGCATGGACACCCGCTGCATGCGTTCCAGCGCATCCTCGAGCAGATTCCGCGCACTCACCAGCGAAAAGCGCAGATAATTTCTTCCGCCGGGACCAAACGCTGCGCCCGCGATCCCCGCCACTCCACCTTCCTCGAGCAAAATCGTCTGTACTTCCTCCGCAGACACGCCGGTTTCTTCGATATTGACCCACGCATAAAAGGCGCCTTGCGGGGCTTGGCAGCGAAATCCGGGAATGCGGTTGAGCCCGGCGATGAAAATCTCGCGCCGCTTGCGGTATTCCTCGACCATCGCATCTACCGCGCCCGTAGAATCGCGCAGCGCTTCGACGGCCGCTACCTGCGTGAACTCCGCCGCGCAAGTAAACGTGTTCAGCACCAGCAGATCTATCGCGTCGATGATGGGAACAGGCGCCACGGCGTAGCCCAGCCGCCAGCCGGTCATCGCAAAACTCTTCGAGAGGCCATCAATAATCACGGTGCGATCGGCCATTCGGGGAAGCGCCCAGATGGATTGGTATGCGCCTTCAAAGAGAATGCGCGCGTAAATCTCGTCGGAAATAACCCAGAGATCCCGCTTTTGTGCCAGTTCCGCTATTCTTTCGAGCGCCTCGGCGCTGAACACAGTTCCGGTTGGATTGTTCGGCGAATTGAAAATAATGACGCTGGTGCGTGGGGAGATCTTTGCGGCGATTTCATTCAGGTTCGGCTGAAACTGATTCTTCTCTTCCAGCCCAAAAGGCACCGCCGTGGCGCCCAGGCCGCGCGTGAGCGAGGGGTAGATGGGAAACCCCGGATCGGGATAGAGCACTTCGTCGCCCGGCTCGATCAGCGCCATCATAGCCAGAGAAAGCGCCATCTTGCATCCGGGAGCCACGAGAACCTTTTCTGCCACAACGTCGAGCCGCCGCGTGCGCTTCAGGTAGGCAGCGATGGCCTCGCGCAGCGCTGGCAAGCCGCGTGTTGCGCAATAACGGTCGCGCCCCGCAGCCACAGCGTTTCGGAGCGAATCTACAATCGGCGCAGCTGGATGAAAGTCCGGCTCACCTAGTTCGAGGTGAATCACCGAACGCCCCGCGCGTTCCAATTCTTTTGCGCGCGAATACACCGCCAGCGCGCCTTCGCCATTCAATTGCGAAACTCGCGATGCAATGCGGGTCATCGGCGGAATCCGGAAAAGATGGTATCACTCCTTAGGCGGCTCGGAGCTCGACGGCAAACTCTTCGGCATTCTTCGAATGAAAATCTTTAAACGGAAATGCCAAGTGGCGCATTCTTTTGCGCCTGCTGAGCCGAAGACAATTTGGTTTCGCTCATCACATGCAAACGTTCTTCCCCATAGCGCCTGCAGCCCGTGGTCAACGCCTTTGTAGGGCCCCTTCCTGCTTGACGCCAGCAACTCCAGGCGAGACCATCCCTGTAAGGGAGGAAGATTAGGGGCAGGAGAACGCAACCGGCCCTGCTTCCTGTCCGTCTAACGTTTAGCGAGTTTCCCCGTGGGGGGTGAATCATGGCTTTCCGTAAACTGCTTCCTTCCCTTTCGCTGATTCTTTTGGCGGCGCTTTGCTTTGGTGTGCCGGCCGCCTCCGCCGACTCGAGTCACGCCCGGATCATACGGCTCAGCCTGGTGAGCGGCGATGTGCGTTTTGCCACGGAAACCCACGGCGATCCGCTGACGGACTCCAAGGCCAACTGGGATGCCGCACAACTGAACCTACCGATTCGCCAAGGCTACGTGCTGGCCACCGACAACGGACGCGCGGAAGTCGAATTCGAGAACGGCACACTGGCCTTCTTGAAAGAGAACACGGTCCTTCAGTTTTATGACCTCTCGCTGAAAGATGGCGCGCTAATTACCCGCCTGGTTTTGCGGCAAGGCAGCGCTTCGTTCCACGTAAATCCCGTGAGCGGCGATTATTTCAGCGTCACCGGCGGCGATTTCACCGTCGAAGCCGCGAGCCGCGCCACGTTCCGTCTCGATAATTTTGACGATGGCAGCTCGGTCGAAAATATATCCGGCCACCTCACTGTGCTGCATCAAGGCGAGACGACCCGCCTCGAAAAAGGACAATCGCTCTCCATGAAGGCCGGCGACGTTTCCTCTGTCACCGTTGGACGCATGGCGCAGCCGGACGAATTCGACCAGTGGGTTTCCGGACAGGTTGACACGGTTTCCACAGCCACCGCCGCCGCCCTGCAATACACGAATTCGCCTTACTACGCAGCCGGCTTCGGCAGCCTCTACTCGTACGGTTCCTGGTTTAATTGCGGCGGATCTGGCTTCGGTTGGCGGCCTTTCGGCGTCGGGTATGGCTGGTCGCCTTTCACCGATGGGCAATGGATTTGGGACCCTGCATTCGGCTGGACTTTTGCAAGCTTCCAGCCCTGGGGCTGGGCTCCTTATCATTACGGCGGCTGGCTGTTTGATTCCGGTTGCGGAGGCTGGTTCTACTCACCGCCAATCGTTTACGGCTACTTCCCTGGCGCGGGCGTTCCCATCCGGCGATTCCCGCCCAGAGTTCATCCGCCTCGGCCGATCTATCATCCGGTCACCGCGGTGTTCGTTCACAACAAGGGGAATGTAGGTTTCGTCCCCATGCATCCGCTCGACGCCAAGGGCAAGACTCCTTTGAATCTCGAGCACGGCATTCTTCCCGCTGGCGTGTCTAGCGAATTGAGCGGGCAGCGCGCGATGGCTTTCTCGCCGGGAGAAAAATGGGAAACGCTGAAGTCCGCTCCCAAACAGACCTTTAGCAACGCCCTTACGCCGACGGCGCCTCCCGTTCGCGTTTCCAGGACTGCGTTGGAAAGCAGTGGAGGCGCGCGAGTCGTTTCCACAAGCAAAGATTCCTCGATTGCTTACGACCCCAAAGAACATCGCTTCGTAAACTCGAATGACTCCTCGGCCGGAGCGTCGGGCGAAAAAGTGGCGCGTGGAGAAATTGAAAAGGCTCCAGCTGCTGGCGCGGCGGGCCGTGACAACAACGCAACCGTGGCCGCCAATCCTCCGGCTCGCACTGTCGTGCCTCCTAGAAACAACACACCGCCGCGCAACAACGTTCCACCTCCCGTACCGCGTTATTCGGGCGGCGGCGAACGAACCTCTGTTGCGGGTGCGGGCGGTGGCTGGGGTGGCTCGCACGGCAGTTCGGGCGGTTGGGGCGGCTCGCATTCTTCAGGCGCTTCGAGCGCGGGAGTCGGTTCCACGCACTCGGCGCCTGCTCCGGCCCCTGCGCCGCACGCGTCTTCCGGCGGCCGGCCGCATTAGGCGTGGCTTAAAGCCTGAAGGCAACTGTTCGCGCTCATGGTGTGGTTTGACTAGCCGCTCGACTCTGGTAAGTAGGCGGTCCTCAAGCGTAGGTGAATGGACGCTTGGGTCTCGGGTCGTCAGACGGACAGGAATGCCGTCACGGCCGCCGCGCTAAAAGCTTCCGGGCTCTCGTCGCCGATTTCTGGTTTAGCGGACCTCTACGAACGCTGCTTACGCCGAATATGCTTTAATTCCGGCTGGGAACGAATCTCTGCTGAACGTATGCCAACTTCCGGGCCCGTCCTTGGCTGGAATATCCGCATGCCCCTGAAGTGAAGAAAGACTTGCCGCAAGTGGGGGAGGAATCAATGTCAGCAAGACTCAGCAAATCAGCACTTTGGTTCCTTGCTATTGGATACTCAAGCTTTCATGGCTGGACTGCGCGTGCACAGACCGGCTTTCCCGCAGGGCAACCTACGAGCCTAAAGGAATTCCAAGACAATGGTGCCTTATACTTTCCAGACGGCACGTTCAAGAAGCCCGACGGTTCTCCCGAAGAACACTCTGGCGACGGTCTTGGCTGGCATTTGCGCAGGCTTGGGGAGCCGCCCCTGCCTGCGTCGGCCGACAATTCTCAGCCACAAGCGTACCGGCTCATTTGGGTCGGCTTTCCGGGAGGAAAGATGACGATGATTCGCCTAAAGATTGAAAAGGACGGTGCAGCGAAAATATTCGCAAAACAGACGCCCTTTGATAAGGCAGATATTCTTTTCACGAAGGAAGAGAGCGTACCAGTTGAGGCCGTGAATCGATTTCTCGAGTGCGTTAAGCGGGCCGACTTCGGGAACCTACCAAACACCGAACAAGCTGAGCCGCGAGTTGCGGACGGAACATATTGGTACTTTGAAGGCGTGCACGACGGTGACTACCACATGGTTTATCGCCGGTACCCTGAAGGGCGACCGGGCCCTTTACCGATATGGGCAGGTATCTTGCCAAGGATCTGGCGCGGCTGGATGATTCGATAATCCGCATTCCTCGAGCGGATCGGTCCGAGCCACTCAGACGCTGCCATCATCAGTGAAATCCTCAAATATCAGGTGCACCACGAGGACCCGGGAAAGACTGAACTGCGCTTCGCGCCGTCTAGGCGATCACACGAGACCAAGGTCCCTAGCTTCTAGCGAGCTTTTGTCCCTCCGCGAAGTGATAAACCCCTTATTCCTTCTCGCATCAACTGTACCAGCAGGCGTGTGAAACTCGAAGGGCAGCGTGTATCCAGACGAGACAGAATTTTTTATTGCCTTTGATTGACGTTTTCCGAAAATCGATACTCTGAGCAAGTAGAAGCAAGCTTGCCTCGAAAGCACGGCACCTTTTTCAGTTGCGAGCCGTAAGGAAGGTGTTGGGAAGCCGCAGACCCCCCTGAGGCTCGGGATGGTGTTCTCCCACCACCTCGCGAACCGTCACTCGCGTTGCGCACATACCTGAGGAGTTGCAAAGGCTGGAGCGAATGAAAGCGGCCGCGCAGAAAACGCGGTACTTTCCGGCTGCGTACTCGATGAGTTGCGAAAACAGATACTGGATCCCCTATCGCCGCCACTGCGCAAGCGTCACCCAGGGAAGTTCCTGTGGGTGGAAGCGATTCGCATGGAAAAGTCGGAAGTTTTGCTGAGGGTTATTCGGGCGCCTACGTCCAATCGTGTGCACGAAGCGCAGCCGCCGCGTCTTACCGAGGTGGCTGCTCTTACAGTACCGGCGGAAGCTATGGCTCCGGGTATTCTTCAGAATCGTACTCGCCGGGAACGCATGCTTATGGCGGATGGTCGTCCGGCTCAAGCTCCGGCGGCTCCAGCTCATCGAGTTCGAGCAGCCCCGGGGCGGCGGCTCTCGCGGCCGGCCTTAGTGTGCGAGTGAGCGTTCATGAAAAAATCATCCCGGCGTAGCCGACTACTTGGCTGCGGTCCCCGGAAACGTCCGCCGACGTTGCATACTTGACCAATTCGGCTTTCTCCGCGCCCAACCGATTTAGGGCCGTGAGCATCGCCACCGCCGGCCCCAGCCCGCACATGGAGATCTCTTCGTTGCGGCACGTATCGTAAAGCCCGCGCGCATCTAGCGCCAGCAACCGGTCAATAGCTTTATGGTCCTTCGTCCGAGTTGTCGGGTCATCTTCATAATGATTCAAATCCGAAGTCGTCAGCAGCAGGACGTCTTCTCTTGGGGTTCCGAGCACGCGCGCAATCCCTTCGCCAACTCTCACCAGCGATTCGAATTGCACCGTTCCCAGCGCCACCGGCACAAACGAAAATCCCGGCGCGAGAGCCTGCAGAAACGGCACCTGCACTTCGAGCGAGTGCTCCGTGCGGTGCGCCACGCTGTCCTCGCGCAGCAGAGGGCACTCCCGCCGCAAAATGCTCGCAAGCTCTTCATCGATCGGGGCATCTCCCAGCGGCGTCCGCCAGGCGCCCTTCGAAAGAATGGCTGCCGGTTCGCCTCGCGGATAATGCCGCACGCCGAGCACGATGATTTTCTTCGGCAACTCAAGCCGCGCGTACACGGCTCCCGCTACGTGCCCTGAGTACATGTAGCCCGCATGTGGCACCAAGCACGCCTTCACTGGTATCGGGTTGTGCTGCGAGTCAGGCTGCGAGTATCTTCGAACGAGAGAAGTGAGTTCTTTGGGGTCAGAAGGATAAAAGCGTCCGGCAACCGCGGGGAGGCGCAACATGGGCCGCCTCACAAGGAAATCAAATGGGCTTCGAGGGTTTCCCTTTGAACTTCGTCGCCTGCATTGTGGTGGGATTGTAGAAAATCGTCACCTTGTCGCCGTACTGGAAGCCGCCCTTGTCCACAATCTGCTGCATCTTTGCCGAGGCTTCTTGGGAAAGCGGGAAAGTCTGGATGGTTAGGTCGTTCCCTTTTTGCCGCGCGGTGATTTGCGCAATGTTCGCGTGCATCACGAAGCCTTCAAATTTCACCAGCCCGTTGGCTTTGGGCTTCGGCTTGATCGCGTTTACGAGAATGGGCACGGCCGTATCCAGTACGATGGGTGCTTGCGCCGAGGCGGGGGGGCAAAAAAATGCCGCAGCCACGAGCGCTGCGGGCGCCGCAAGACCGGCCGTCTTGAGCAAACTCTTCATTCCGTTTCGTCCGTGGCAATTCGCAACGACTTCAAAAATCGCACGTCCTGCGGCGTCATGGTCAACCGGGCCACCGGCTTCTTTTCCGCTTCTTCGGCCATCGATTCCTGGTCCACCTGGATGCGCAGCGACTCAAGGAACCGCCTGTCCTGCGTCGTCAGTTTCGCATCTTCGCCTGCCGCTCCGTCGCGCTTCGCCAGCCCGATGGTCGCGTCCAATTTCAGCACAATGTCGTACCCGTGCGCGCGCACTCCCGCAATGGCGCCGGTGATGCGGTCGGATTCAGACACCGTGTCGTTGATGGCGTGTCCCAGTTCGCGGAGCAGGTTCTTCAAATGATCGTCGAGTTGCAAGGCGGGTTCTCCCGTACTTCCACTGCTATTTTAGTCCCACAAAAAGTCGGATACAAGAGACCTTCGCACCCTTGTCTCCAATCCGTCCACAGCCCTCGGCCTACGCGGATCTACCGGGGAAGTCCTGGATTCACCTTGCGTAATCCCAATAAGCGATGCGTTGAATGATTGCCAAAGCGATGCCTCAACGCGGGCAAACTTAAGCATGACCCTGGAACTCCAACAATCCACTCCGAAAATGCCCGCCAAACGATTTCTTCTTAGAACTTACAACTCAAGACTTACAGCTTAGAACTCCTTTTCCTTTGCGCTAAGATGCTGTTATGTCCACGAGTGCCCGCGCGCCGGCCGATTCACAACCGCAGGGGTTCCGCCGCCTGTGGCGCGCACTGCGCCAGCTTTTTCACGAATTTGTCGGCGCGGTGTTTGCAATTCTCGCGCTGGGCTGGTTCAACGCCGCCTTTCGCGCCTGGACGCGCGACGTGTCTCGCTGGCTCGTTGGCGTGGCCATGGCCATGGCGTGCCTGCTAGTGTTTTTTGCGGTGACCTCCTTCCGCCACGCCCGCAAGTTATGAAGGCAGCGTCATGCTTTTAGCCCGCAGTCATCACAGTGGAATCGCCGGGCCCCCTTTTCCATTTTTCCTTTTCACGGTTCCATCTCATGTCTGACACCAAAACCAAATCCGCCCCTCCCGCTGAGCGCAAACAAGAATTCACCACGCTCTCCGGCCTTCCGCTCGAACCGCTCTACACCGAAACGAACCTCGGTGAACCGGCTCCCGAACCCACTCTCGGGTATCCCGGGGAATTTCCTTACACGCGTGGCATCTATCCCACCATGTACCGCGGCCGCTTCTGGACCATGCGGCAATACGCCGGCTTCGGCACCGCCGTCGAATCCAACAAGCGATATCGCTATTTGCTAAGCAAGGGCCAGGCGGGCCTCTCCGTGGCGTTCGATCTTCCCACGCAAATCGGCCTCGATTCCGACCATCCCCTGGCCCTCGGCGAAGTCGGCAAAGTCGGCGTGGCCATTGACTCCCTCGAAGACATGGAAACTCTGTTCGAAGGCATCCCGCTCGACAGAGTCTCCACTTCCATGACCATCAATGCTACGGCCGCGATTCTTCTCTGCCTCTACGTCGCGGTAGCGAAAAAGCAGGGCGCCAGCCTCGAAAAACTTTCCGGCACCGTGCAGAACGATGTCCTGAAGGAATACATCGCCCGAGGCACTTACATTTATCCCGTCCGCCCGGCCATGCGCATCGTCACCGACACTTTCGCCTGGTGCCGCGACCATCTTCGCCGCTGGAACACCATCTCGATCTCCGGGTACCACATTCGCGAAGCCGGTTCGACCGCCGTACAGGAAGTCGCTTTCACGCTTGCCGACGGCATCGCTTATGTGCAAGCCGCGCTCGACGCCAGTCTGAGCGTAGACGAATTCGCGCCGCAGCTTTCCTTTTTCTTTAACGCGCACAACGATTTGCTCGAAGAAATCGCCAAGTATCGAGCGGCGCGCCGCTTGTGGGGCAAGATCATGCGCGACCGCTTCCATGCCAAGGATCCGCGCTCGGCCCTGCTTCGCTTCCACGCGCAAACCGCAGGCTCTTCGCTCACCGCGCAGCAGCCGGAAAACAACATCGTTCGCGTCGCCATCCAGGCCCTCGCTGCCGTCCTCGGTGGCTGCCAGTCCTTGCACACGAACTCGCTCGACGAAGCGCTCGCGTTACCTACGGAGGGCTCCGCACTGATCGCCTTGCGCACCCAACAAATCATTGCCCACGAAACCGGCGTCACCAACACGATTGATCCCGTGGCCGGCTCATACGCCATCGAGCATCTGACCAACGAAATCGAGCGCGGCGCCGAAGAATACATCGCCAAAATTGATTCATTGGGGGGAATGCTGCGCGCCATCGAGTCGGGTTTCGTTCAGGCCGAAATTCAGAAGGTCGCGTTTGAATTTCAGCGCGCCATCGAGAAAAAAGAGCAAATCGTTGTCGGCGTCAACGATTTCGTTGCGCCCTCATCCGGTGAAAACGACGAGCGCCAGATTCCCATCCTACGCATTGACGAAGAAATCGAGCGCTCGCAAATTGCTCGCCTGAAAGCTCTTCGCGCCCGCCGCGATCCCTCGCGCGTCCAACCCGCCCTCGCCGAACTCCAGCGCCGCGCCGCCACCTCAGAAAATCTTCTCCCCGCCATTCTCGCCGCCGTCGAAGCCTACGCCACCGTCGGCGAAATCTCGGACGCCCTCCGCCGCCTCTTCGGCGAATATCAAGAATCCGTGGTTATTTGACCGCCGAATTTATCTTAAGTCATGCGTCTGGAAGACGTGATGCACGCGCTTCTAGAGTAGCCAAAGACAAAGACCGATCCAGCGGGCTCCGTTGGATCGTGGGGATCCCGGGAAATAGCGAACCTCCAACCAAACGGAAACACCCCGAATCCATACTCCAGCCAGAAGGACCACTCGCACACGCTCGACCCAAGCCCATGCTCTTTTCCGAAGGAGCACAGCGGCGACCGCCGTTACCCCCAGATACGCAAAGAGGCGTGGAAACACGGCTCGAATGAGCGCTTCGTGATGGACCGAATCTGAGCGAAAGGACGGGCTATCGACGCGCCGGTGTTGGGCGATGTCCCGCGATGAAATGAAGACAACTGCGGCGGGATAACGCGGCTTCAACTTTTGGTGTATGTAGCCAGTTGCCCTTCGAACCGGTTTGCCCTCTCCGGTTAGTTGCGGCTCCGCCGCGCTGTGTGACCTCAGCGTCCTCCGCAGCTCGGCGGTCAAATGAACCTCCTCCCAGTCTCAATCCGCTCAGTCGTTCCCGTGGAAAAGCGCCTGCGGTATGCCGCCGGCGAAATCCCCAAGGCGCGCGCGAAGTGAACCCGCAGCGTGGCCGCCGATTCCAGACCCACTGCCGCCGCGACCTGGTCGATACTCTCCGCGGTCCTCTCCAGGCGGCGCTGCGCCGCCAGCACGCGCTGATGCATCAGCCACTGGTGCGGCGTCGTGCCATTCTGCCGCACGAACTGGCGCGCGAAGGTCCGCGGCGACATCGCGGCCCGCCGCGCCAGATCCTCAACCCGCAGGGCCCGCGCCAGATTCGCCTGTGCCCATGCCAGCACCGGCGCCAGGCCTTCCTTGCGCCGGTCCCGCAGCGGCTCGGCCACGAATTGAGCCTGCCCGCCATCCCGATGCGGCGGCATCACCAGGCGCCGCGCCACCGAGTTCGCAACTTCCGCCCCATAGTCCCGCCGCACAATGTGCAGACACAGGTCGATCCCCGCCGCACTGCCCGCCGAAGTGAGAATGCTGCCCTCATCCACATATAGGCGGTCCGCTTCCACCTGAATGCGTGGATAACGCGCGGCCAGCCGTTCCGCATACCGCCAATGCGTGGTGGCCCGCTTGCCATCGAGTAGCCCCGTGGCAGCGAGCACGAAGACGCCGGAGCAGATCGAAACCAGCCGCGCCCCCACCGCGTGCGCCGCCCGCAGTCTGCGGAGCAGCGCCTCGGGCGGAGCTTCATCCACGTGCCAGCCGGGAATGATGATGGTCCCAGCGCTTCGAAGCACACCCATCCCATGCGGCGCCTGGACGCGAATCCCACCGGTGCCCCGCAGCGGCGCGCGGTCCAGGGAGAACACGCGGAACTCATACCAGGGGACGTTCAGCTCCGGCCGGGACAGGCCGAACACCTCCGAAACGATTCCCAGCTCGAATGTGCCCATGCCGTCATACGCCATGGCGGCAAGCTTGCGCGGATCGCGGAGCGCCATGGCAGGATTTTAGCGCATATTGTCATTTCTGCCTCTCGACGTTGGCCGACCAGGCGCGCGAAAGTAATCCCATGACCGCCCTCGAACACTTCGAAAAACTGCTCGAATTCGAAACCGACTGCTGGGATGTCCACGAGGACCTGAAGTCCGGCAAGCCCGATTACGTCATCCTGGATGTCCGCAGCCCGGAAGCTTTTGCCGCCGGCCACATCCCCGGAGCCATCAACCTGCCCCACGGCCGAATCGTCGAGCGCAACCTCGCGGCATTCACTGCCGGCGTCGCCTTCGTGGTCTACTGCAGCGGCCCCCACTGCAACGGAGCGGATAAAGCGGCCGTCCGCCTCGCGCGCCTCAATCGAAAAGTGAAGAAGATGCTGGGGGGCATAGCGGGGTGGAAGTGGGAGGGGTTCGAGTTGGAATAAGAGGTCACAGAGCAGGAAACTGGCAACTTGGACAAGAGGATGCTTGGCCAAGCCGAAATGATCGAACTGCGGACCGGCAACGCCGATATGACCAGTTGTTGTGACCTACTGAGGGAATGCGCCCAACAGATACTGGGGCCGTTGGTTTTACCAGGATGCCATTTGACGTGAAGGAGGTCTTCGGCAAAGGCCGTGTGCCGTGTTTCAAGGCTAAGGAAGAACAAAATTTTGGGTTTCGAGGAGCCGCACATGCCGGAGACACCAGAGCAGTACACGGAACGCATTCTGGGCCATGTTCAGGGCAAAGACCCTCTGCGGGTGCAACGTGAGACATCCAAGAAACTGGCTGCGCTGATTCGCGGACTAAGCCGGAAGCAGCTTACGCAAAAACCTGCGCCCGGCAAATGGTCCATAGCGGAAATACTGGCCAATTTGGCGGACACAGAGATCGTATGCGCGTGGCGGCTGCGTCACATTCTGGGCAACAGCGGCGCTCCCGTCCAGGCCTACGATCAGAACGTCTGGGCGGACACTTTTGATTATATCCATCGTGACGCCAGCGAATCTTTAGAGTTTTTCCGGGTGCTGCGCGCTCGCAACCTGGCGCTGCTCAAAGGGCTGCCCAAGGATTTATGGGAGAACTACGGAGTACATCAGGAGCGGGGCAGGGAATCGGTGGCGCTGATCGTGCGGCTCTATGCGGGGCACGATCTGAATCACCTGGAGCAGGTAGAGAGGATTGTGAAGGGCAGCCGCAAATAGCCGCAGATTCTCGCAGATGAATGCAGGAAAACCATCCGCGGATGAACGCGAATGGTCGCGAATTCAAGGCGGAAGGAGCTTCGCCCGTTGATATCTCTGTCTCTGGTGGATTTGGTTAGGGTTTTGATTTTCAATTACCAACTTACCAACTTATCCAATTACCAACTGCCTAAAGGTGTGGTTTCTTGTTCAGCATCCCGATCATCTTTTGCTTCCGGGACTCCTTTGTCTCTTCTTTTTTGGCTCCCTCAATCCACTGCACGAATTCTTTCTTGTGGGGTGTAGGAGAGCTTATCAAGAAGCTCCCAGACCGGGCTTGAGCCGGATAGGTTCAAGTGCGGGTCTAAAGACCAGAGCAGGTCCCTGGACTTGTCCCCTGGCGTGAGACACGCAGTTAAGATACTCGTTACCATAAACTGAAAATCCTTTGTCGAAAAACGTGGACCAAGCTCATGCTTGGCTCCATGCTCGATAGCGAATCTCTCACTCACCAAGCCGTCCATCGCCAACTGGTGGCAATGCCGAATAAGTTCTATTTGATTCGCCTGATCCATTGCGTCGCACGTAAACCAGCTCCGGCAAGACCTTTGTGGACCGCGGAGGAGTTGGCGCGGGACCGAATGGTGCATTCCCTGCGCGCCGACAACCGCCTGGGCTTCAATGTCTACCTCTGGCCGTATGCCGAACGCCACAACGCAGGCTATATCTTCCTTGACTTGGATCACGCCCGACCGCACGTACTCGAGGACATGCGCATACACGGGCATGAGCCTTGTGTCGTACTCGAGACCAGTCCCGGCCACCTTCAGGCTTGGGTCCGCGTCAGCACCACGCCGTTGGAGCCGGCATTGGCCACGATATTGGGCCGGCTCTTGGCCGAGCGCTATGGCGGCGATCGGGCCAGCACCGATTGGCGGCACTTGGGCCGTCTGGCCGGCTTTAGCAATCTCAAGCCGGCGATATGCGCGCTCACCGGTGTCGCGCCTACGGTCCAGATCGTCCATGCTGAGCCGCTTCTGGCCTCCGCCGCACAGAAAACCCTGGATGCCGCTCAGGAATTCCTTGCGCGCTACGCCAAGCGAAAGACGCCGATGGATCCTGCGACTTCGTCGGTTTCCACACCACGGAAGCTCGGGGCGGCTCCTCCACCACACAGCCGCATCACGCCCGGAGGCGCCACGGCGGTCTATCGGCGCTGGCTTCAGCGTTGGCGTATTCTGCAGCGCTTCCCTCAGCCCGATTGGAGCATCGTCGATCTCTGGCTGGCCACCAAACTGCTCGCCCAACATACACCTCCGGCCCAGGTCCGGGAAATTCTGCTGCGCTTGGGCAGTCCCGCTTTGCCTCGCCCGCACGGCAATGCCGAAGACTATCTGCGCCGCACTTTGGCCCGAGCTGCTCTGCAACGGAAAAATTTCGCTC
>Ga0126378_10000259_pt1 | contig 40603 bp, 47 predicted proteins | sample PanSoiMetPlot_23_FD_92587 | JGI IMG/M metagenome (GOLD analysis project Ga0126378, IMG submission 92587) | Tropical forest soil microbial communities from Panama - MetaG Plot_23 | ecosystem: Environmental > Terrestrial > Soil > Tropical forest > Bulk soil | place: Panama | collected 2016-02-17 | reverse complement strand
GCGTACTTCAACGCCGGGTACAAGAACGAATACTGGAGCAACTACCACGGCCCCGGCACCGCCAAGTTCAAGCACCCACAACACCTGGAACTGTCCAACGCCGAACTGAAGGCCGAGCAAGCCCTGCAAGATTACAACGACGACTTCTACGTCAACGTGATGAACAACCAGGACACCTACAACTCGGTGATCGACCAGGCCGAATACGATGGTAAGGCAGCGGCAGCCAAGGTCAAGGCCGGGGTGTCGGAAACACCGTCGCCAGGCAAGCCCCCTCCTGTGAAGCTGGCCAATACCGGGTTCTTCCTGACCAACAAGGAAAAGCTGGCACTGAAGCAGTGGCTGGGGGCGGTGTACGAGAGGGGCTGGCACAATACCGTCCACACCGGGTCACCGGAAGCAGTGGCAGCCAACAAGCGGGAAGCAGACCTGGCCCTCCACTTGCCCGACACCATCGCCTTCGAACCCTACTTCCACGAAGTGATGTACAAGCAGTTCCTCGAAAAGGGTAAGCAGGACGCTCTGGCAGCCACACCAGCCAAGAAGATTCCAGCCAAGAAGATCACACCCAAGCCGAAGCCCACCGAGGTGACGGGCGAATCAAAGAAGATGACCCTGGCGCAGGACGCCACACCGGGGACGCAGATCGGTAGCAGTGTGGTGGGACTCGACAACTACTGGTACCAGCATCCTTCGATTGCCCAGGCCCAGGCAGCCGCTGCCAATATCAAGGAGTACCTGGCCTTCAAGGGCGAGAGTAAGCCTAAGAAGGTTGCCACCAAGATCGCACCCAAGAAGAAGCCAGCCCTGGCCTATGGCAACGTCCCTCCAGGGACGGTGGATGGCCCGAAGGTGATGACGCCTTCCGGCTGGAAACACTTCGCCACTGATTACGAGGCAGAAGCATGGGCAGCCAATCACCCCGGTGGCAAGGTAGCTGCCAAGAAGGCAGTGGCTGGCGCAATGCCTATGGTTGGCATCTACAACTACACCGCTCCCAATGGGGCCAACATGCAGCTACGGGTCTGGCCCAGCGGAACGCAGATGCTGTACAACCTCACCCACAACGAAACTACTCAGTTGAGTTACAAGATGTCAGCCCAACAGTTGAAGAACTACAAGGCGGTGAAGATTGAGTAACGACGAAATACCTACTATCAACATTGACGAAGACCCGGTGAACGCCAACTGGATTCAAATACTTGACGCCCGCAGTCGGGGCGAAGTGAACGAACTCGACCCCCGCATGACCATGAAGGATCGGGTGAAGGCCCAGCGTCGTGCGGACCAAGAGCGGGACCGGAACAGGTAGACGCCGTACCCTATCGCCGTGGACTTGACCATCACTGATGTCATCCTGCTGCAACAGGCCGTGGATGAAGTGTTCTCCAAGGCCCACTTCAACCCGTTGGAACTGCGGGGTGAACACGGCAGGTGGGCCAAGAGCGATGTGTTGCGCCCTGGATTCCATAAGGCCACCAAGGCTGACTACGACCGGGTAGGCAAGCCGGGGTCGAAGGGCGGCAAGACCACCACCTCGGCCAACGTTTATCCGGCCCTGCAAGCGTTGCAGTGGGCTGACGACCCCACCGCAGACCTCCAGTTCCACGCCATCCGCATCGACGCCAACGGTGACCGGGTGTCGGTGTACGGCTACCACCACACCCACGACGAAGCCGCCGACAAAGAAAAGTTCGAGCGCCTGGATCGCATCATCCCCAAGCTGGATCAGTTCGATAGGGAACTGCCCAAGATGCTGCGGCCCAAGGCGGTGTGGAGCCGGGCCGGGAGAACCGGCAAGACCACCGATGTCAAGTCAGAAGGCCCAGGCTCGATGGTGTGGGACACCGCCGGGGCCATCATGCTGATGCGCCAGACCGGTATGCGGGCCGGTGAGGTCAGGGAGAAGCAGAGGGGTGCCAAGGCCAGCTTCGGCGTGGTCAAGATGCAGCGGAAGATGGTCACGCTGAACCTGGCCAAGAAAACCTTCAGCCTGGAAGTGCCCTCCAAGTCGGGCAAGACGTTCGAACTGATTGACATACAAGACCCCAAGCTGTTCGACATCTTCCACAAGGCCATCAACGCCTCCAAGGCCCGTGGCGAACCGGACACGGCCCGCCTGTTCCCTGGCACCAACGAGAACCTGACCAAAGAGATGCTGCGTGGCATCTTCGAAGACGACACCATTATCAACCACGACATGCGTCTGGCTGCCGCCACCACCAAGGCGTGGGAACTGTTCAAGAAGTCTCCAGCCCCGTCCAACTTCGAAAACTGGGGTCAGGTCGAACAACACTGGCGAGACATCGTGGCTCAGGTGGCCACCCTTCTGAACGACACCCCCAAGGTGGCTGAAAGCCGCTACATCGACCCCGGTATTAGGGAACTGTTTGAGGAGAAGTATGCGAAAGTCCCCAAGCCCAAGGGCGGCATCAGCAAGCCCGTTAGGCAAGCAACAAGAACCCGTAACGCTCCCGCCGCTGGCCGAGCAAAAGGCACTGCTACGGGAGTACGTGGCGCTAAGAAGGCAACGACTAGCACAGTCAGGGGCCGCCCCCGTCAACAAGGGCCGGGGACGAGGGGCAAGACCCCGGTAAAGGCACCAACGCTGCCCCGCAACCGGGCCGCTTCCACGCAGGGGACGCAGACCCTCCAGGGGCGCAAGCGTAAGGCCGAAGCCAAGATCGAAGAAATCGAAAACGACATCGAGATGTACGACGAGATGGCGGCGGCGGCACGCACCAACCAAGACCCGGCACAGACGCACTGGATCGACGTGGGACGCCGCAAGAAGGCCGAACTGGTGGAGATGACTAGCCAGTTGTCCCGTATCAACACCGAACTAGGTCTGCCCCCGGCCCACAACTCACGGCGACTCAGCAAGATTCAGCCTGACGGCAACCGTGACCTGACCACCAACACCCCCATTGGCGTAGTCGATATGCGGCTTGTGGTAGCTCGCAAAAGGAAGAAGAAGATGGACCGGCAAACCATCCTGAACAAGATTTACTTCGACCACCTCGACAGACTGGAAAAGAGTACGCCGGGACGGGCCTATGCCCTGCGCCGGTTGGCTGCCACCAAGCGGGCCAACACCCAGCGCATCGCTCGGGGCGAGCAGCCGGTGGTGGAAGGGAAGCGGGTCAGCCGTGGATCACTGGAAGGTGGCCCGCAGTCTGCCACTGAGGCCAAGGAGCGGCTGAAGAAGCCCAAGGCCAAGGCCAGTGGGAAGTTCGCCCGGTTCAGCACCGCTCAGTTGAAGCGTATGGCCCAGTGACCATCTTCGTCACCGACCGGCTGATCCTGAAGGCGGGGTTCAACCCTGCTGAGTTACGGTCACCTTTGGGGACGTGGACGACCAGTGCGGCCCAGTCCAGTGCGGCCACGCAAGCCGGGGCCAAGACCAAGCCCGGTGGCTCCAACCCCAAGACCCCTGCCGCCGTCAAGAAACTTCAGGTGGCGTTGGGGGTCAAGCAGACCGGCGTGTACGACGCCGCCACCAAGTCGGCGGTGACTGAGTTCCAGAAGCGGTACCACCTGTTGGTGGATGGCATCGCCGGGAATCAGACGATGGCTGCCCTGCGGGCTGCCCTCGGGGGCAAGAAGGGGGCACTGAAGGCCAAGCAGAAGACTGCCGCCAAGAAGAAGACTGCCGCTAAACCACAGGCCAAGAAGACACAGGCTCCACCTGCGCCAGTCAAGAAGTTCTGGATCAAGGACGGCGACATCATCAAGGCCGGTGTTTGCACCGAACCCGGTATCTGCGACACCAGCCCCATTGGGCATGGAGGGCACAACTGGGTTACCCGTGCCGGTGGCCTGCCTGACTACGTGCGGGCCGTGGCCCACGCCTTGATGCGCAAGGGGATGCCTGAGTCCAAGGCCATCGCCATCGCCGTGTCGCAGATGAAGAAGGGATTCGGCCCCAAGTCCAAGCCGCAGACCAAGGCTCATGCGGCGGCAGCGGCGGCGGAATGGGAAGCCAAGAAGGGCAAGGCCCACCTGACCAAGATCACCAGCGAAATCACCAAGATTGACGAGGATGAGCGCACGGTGTTCGGCTGGGCCTACATCACCCACGACGAACTGGGAACACTGAACGTGGACAAGAGCGGCGAGTTCATTGACGACCCTGCTGAACTGGCGTCTGCCGCCTATGACTTCGTGCTGGAATCCCGAAAGGGTGGACGTGACCACCAGCGGGCGGAGTTTGGGCCGGTGGTCAAGTCCACGATGATCGAGTCTATGGTGTTCACTCCTGAAAAACTAGAGGCGATGGGTGTTCCCAATGGTGTTCTGCCCATTGGCTGGTGGACGGGATGGAAGGTTCACGACGACCAGGCATGGTTGGACGTGAAGGAGGGCCGGGCCAAGAGCTTCAGTATCCACGGCACCGGTAGCAAGATGGCAGCGTAAGCCCAAACAAGGAGAGGAAACACTATGGCAAGCATCTGGTCTGAAATCGTCAACGAACTGCGTACCCTGGCCGGGAAGTTGGAGGCTGGCCACAGCCAAGAACTGCACGACCTGACCGACAAGGTTGAAGCACAGGTCAAGGAAGACGTGGGCACGGTTGAGGCCGACCTGGGGGCCGGTCAGGCGACTGCCGGTGCTGCACCCGCCACCGAAGCTGCCCCGGCGACCGCCGAGGCTACACCGACAGAAGGGACTGCCAGTGGCACGTAATCAACACATGGGCGCATGGGATGCCCGGCACGTGATCCAGAAGGATGACGTTGACCTCTCCCAGTGGTCCCTAGCGAAGTCGGTGGACGACACCACCGCTGCCAAGATGCGCCGGGAACGCCTCTTGGCCATCCGGTCCTCCGTGGTCAAGGGCAACAAGCGCCAGTTGGACATGGGCGGCGCTGGTGATCAGGAGGATGAAGACATGCCCAAGCCCAAGAAGAAGGTCAAGGGGCAGGACGACGACGCTGTTGGGGCGTGATGGACAAGAAATACAAGCTGACCAAGATCAAGCTGGATGAAGTATCACTTGTGGGGTCAGGTGATGACCCTCGGGCCAGCGTGGTTTTGTCCAAGAGCGACAGTAGCCAGGATGGTTCAGATACCATCCCCCGCAACCAACTCGGAGGAAACGGTATGGGTGGCAAGAAGGAAGCCCCAGCCATCATCGACAAGTCAACCCTGTCAGATGATGTTCGGGAATACATCGACGCCCTGGAGGAAGTGATTCTGGCCAAGGACGACGATGATTCCTCGGACGATGACGACGAGTACGGGGAAGACGAGTACGAAGATGGCGAAGAGGACGAAGACGACGACGACGGTGAAGACGATCAAGACGACGAACCCAAGACCAAAGCCCGCAGCGGCAAAGTCGGGAAGAGCGACAAGGGTCGTCAAGCCAACGACAACGACGAAAGGCAGCCGGTGACCAAGGCCGACATGCGCCGCCTGCTGTCGAAGGCTGATCCCGAGGTACGTGGCCTGATCAGCAAGATGCAGGAACAGGTCAACCGGGCCGAAGCCATCGCCAAGCATGAGCGGGACGAGCGTGAGCGCAAGGAGTGGATCGCCAAGGCGTCCACCCTGGTGCATGTCAACGACAACCCCGAACACTTGGGTGGCCTGCTGAAGGCACTCCACGACAAGGCACCGGACGAAGCCGTAGCGGTGGAAAAACTGCTGCGGGCTGCGAACAATCAGGTGGCCAAGTCGGGGATGTGGGAAGAGATTGGTCGGACGGGTGACAGCTTCAGCGGTTCGGCGCTGGACATGAAGACCGCCGAACTGATCAAGGCCGACCCCAACCTGACCAAGGAGCAGGCCGAGTCGAGGGCGCTGGAGCTTGACCCCAGCCTCTACGACGAGTATCTGACTGAGAGGGGGATGCGGTAATGGCCTATGAAATGCCAGGCTTCAGCTTCACGCTGCCCGCTGGTGCCGATCTGTCAGCCTCGCCCTATGTGTTCCTCGACGCCAACGCTTCCGGTCTGGCCGTGGCGGCAACTGCTGCCGGTCGGACGGTCGGGGTGCTTGGCAACAAGCCCAAGGCGGGCGAGTCCGCCACCATCATCCAGACCGGCATTGCGCAGGTCACCGCCTCGGCAGCCATTGCTGCGGGGGCTGGTGTTCAGGCTGCCGCTGGCGGTCAAGCCGTCATCCTGTCCGCAGGCATCCAGCTTGGGGTGGCTCTTGAAGCCGCCACCGGGGCTGGGTCCGTGATCGCCGTGCTGCTGAAGGGTTAGGTGACCTAATGCCACAGCCCACCTATCGGGACGTTTACGTCAACCGGCCCCTCACCAACCTGTCCATCGCCTACCAGCAGGCCGACCGCAACTACATCGCTGACAGCATCTTCCCGCAGGTGCCGGTCAATCGTCAGGGTGACCTCTACTACAAGTACGTCATGGACGATTGGTTCCGGTCGATGGCTGGTGTGCGTGCCCCCGCCACCGAGTCGCCGGGAGCCGGGTGGGACATCACCACCGATCAGTATTACGCCAACGTCTACGCCGTCCATAAGGACGTGGACGATCAGACGAGGGCCAACGCTGACACGGTGTTCGACCTGGACCGTGACGCCACCCTGTTCGTGACCACCAACCTGTTGCTGAAGCGGGACATTCTGTTCTACTCCAGCTTCATGGGCACGGGCATCTGGACCGGTGGCACGGGTGGGGCGACTGATCAGGCCGGGGTGGCTTCTGCCCCTGCCGCCAATCAGTTCCTCCAGTTCAACCAGTCGGGTAGTGATCCCGTCAACCTGATCGCCACCCAGGCACTGTCCATCCAGCGTCAGACCGGACTCAGCCCCAACACCTTGGTGATGGGACCGTCCGTGTTGCAGGCACTGCGCAACCACGCCGCCATCCTCGACCGCATCAAGTACACGCAGCGGGGCATCGTCACCACCGACCTGCTGGCTGCCCTGTTCGATGTGGACACCATCCTGGTGACGCAGGGCGTGCAGAACACGGCTCAGAAGGGCCAGCCCATCAGCATGAACTGGTTGGCTGACAAGACCATGCTGCTGGCTTATGCCGCCCCCAACCCTGGACTGATGCAGCCCTCGGCTGGCTACATCTTCACCTGGACCGGCCTGTTGGGCGCTGGTGCCTATGGCACCCGCATGAAGCGGTTCCGCATCGAGCGCATCGAGTCGGATCGCATTGAGGGCGAGATGGCCTTCGCCATGAAGGTCGTCGCCCCGCAGCTTGGGGTGTTCTTCAACAGCGTCGTCGCCTAGCGGTAGGGTCAGGGCCATGATCGGAGAGAGCAAGGTTCTGACCAAGGCCATCGTGCTGAAGCGGCTGTCCAATGGTGGGCACACCGAGAAGGTTCCCCGTCAGTTCACCGATGCGGACGGCGTAGTGCAGGAATGGGAAGAAGAGGTCACCATTACGCACTACGCCGAGCCAGGCGAAGTGATCGACGTGTCGCAGTGGCACGACATACAGGCATACGTGAATCAGGGAATGATCCAACTGCTGACACCTGATCAGGTCGAAGCGCACGAAGCCAAGTCACAGCCACGGCGACAAGGAGCCAGAGCATGAGCGATACCCCCACCGAAACACCGCCCCCGGAAGGCGGCAATGAGGCCATTGGGCCGGTCGAGTACAAGGAGCCGGATGTCGTCGTCAATGTCTTCGTCAACGAAGACGGCACGCTGACCGAGGCTGGTGTACAGCAGGCGCAGCTTGGCACGCCTGGTCATCCCGGCACCGGGGTGGACACAGGCGACCGCTACGACTTGAGCAACCCTGGTGGCGACGTGAAGCCGGAAACACCGGACGTAAGCCCGTCAGCAACACCGGCAGCCGAAGTCACCGCTGCGCCGACCCCGCCCGCCACGCCGCCGCCTGCCTCTGAGCCGTCGTCCTAGCACGGGGGTGATCCACCATCCCCTACACGGGCGATCCAGCGAACGTCCCCACGGACGAGGTACGCCTGCTCCTGGGGGACACTGACACCGTTCACCCCCGGCTTACCGACGCTGAGATTCAGTTCTTCTACGATCAGGGCAATCAGATACCGGTCAGGGCTGCCTACCTGGGTGCCCTGGCCTTGGTGGCTCGTTATTCGCAGAAGATCACAGCGTCCATTGGCCGGGTGGCGCAGATCAACTACCAGGCTCTGGTGACCCAGTACCGGGACTTGCTGCAAATACTGGCGGCAGCGGGTGGTCGTCCGGCCAGCTTGCGGGCAGGGCCACCGGTAGATGCCTCTTCCTCTCGTCCAGCGGTCATCGGTAGCACCGAATGGCGAAACACTAGGTCGTGGTGACATGCCGTTCGATGAGAACTTCCTTGAACTGATGAACTCCACGGTGGACTGGTCCCCTTATACCGGTGAAGACCTGGACGGCAACCCCACCTATGGCCCGGTGGTCACCGACATCCCTTCACTGTACGAAGGCACCATTGGCAGGGGCACGGCGGCAGGGGCACCAACGGGCGTGTTGGGGACCACACCCGAGGCCCATTACACGGTCTACATCCCACCGCAGGTTCCTCAGGTTCGGCCCCGTGACAAGCTCATCCTTGACACCGGGGCCATTACCTATGCCGCCGAAGTCAATATCTACCAAGACCCGGCCTACGGCGACCCTGGCCTGGTCGAAGTCACCACGGAGGAATACCGATGACCACTACCGAACCAACGCCCGAACCCGCACCCACCAAGGAACCCGATTACCTCTCGGGTGTGGTCAACCAAGACTTGGGTGGGGGTGTTGTCTATGACCCGGTGGACGTGGCGGCGTATCCCGAGAACCCCGCTGTCGAAACGCCCGAAGAAGCGCAAGCGACAGAAGCCGCACCGACCACACCCGAAGCGCCGCAAGCGCCAGCGCAGTAATGCCGAACATCAGCGTTGGTGTCGCCGTCGAGTCGAATACCGCCCGTGTCACTGCCGACTTGAAGCGGCGGATAGACGAGGTTATTGCCGACACGGCTGAAGCCATCGCTGATGGCGCATATGCCCGTGCCCCCCGACGCACCGGTTACCTGGCGTCCACCATTGGCAGCGATGCCACCACGGCGTGGGTGGGAGCCAACTACGCCACCTACGTCAACTACGGCACCCGCTGGATGGCAGCCCAACCATTCTTCTCCGAAGCCGTGGCCCAGGATGGGTTGACCACCCTGCGATTGGGGCTGTCCACCATCCTGGGTACGCCGCCCAACCTGGCTGCCCATATGGACGACTCGGTGTTCCTGATGGGGCCGCTGAAGGGCGTCCCTGAAACCTGGCCCCATCGTGACCTGTCCCCGGCTGCCATCCTGCGACGGCAACGGAGGCGGGCCAAGTTGGGTTGGGGCGACAGTAGGTGGCGGGCATGACCTACGTCGGGGCCGAGGATGTCGTCATCACCGACTGGTTGGTGGACGTGTTGACCAACGACCCCACCATCAAAAGCCTTTGCACCCATACGGACGGCACCACCGTCAAAGTGTTTGCTGACCTCGCCCCCGTCGATGACGGTCAAGGGAATCAGTACGGCTACCCGTTCATCGTCTACCAGCAACAGACTACGGCTGACGTGTTCGGCATGGGGCCGAAGTCTCGCATAATGATCAGTTGCAACATGATCGTGCGGGGCATCACGGAAGGATCGTGGGACCGCATCGTCCCTCTGGCAGCGGCCATAGACGCCGTGTTGGAAGGGGCTTCGGCGGATGTGGGCAACGGCACAGTGCTGGGGGTTCGACGCCTCCAGCAGTATCGTATGCCCGAACTACATGAGAACCGGATCATTCGCCATCTAGGTGGTATTTACTCAGTTTTTGCGCAAGCCAGATAGGAGAGCGACGTGGCCGAGCGTGCATCGGTATCACAACACATACAGATCGGTGTCGAAACCACGCCTGGCACGTCCGTTGCCGCCAGCAAGCAACTGCGCTCCATAGGTTTCACACCGTCCCCCAAGGTCACTGTTGAACAGTTCCGGCCTGCCGGTCAGAAATACATCAGCCTGGCCATCCTCGGTGAGGAATGGGTGGAAGCCACGATGGACGGCAACGCCGTCTACGACGAACTGGTGTACCCCATGTCGTCCCTCCTGGGCGCAGCCACGGTGACGGCGGGGACAGCGGGCAACACGGCCAGCAATAGCTGGAAGTTCAAGCCGCAGGGGTCGCAGGCCGACAACGCCAAGACCTTCACCATCGAGCATGGTGACCCCAACAGCCGGGCCGACAAGTTCGTGGGCGCACTGGTCACCGACACCCAGTTCACAATGGACCGGACCAAGTTCACCCTCACCGGCACACTGTTGGGTCAGAACCTGACCGATGGCATCACCATGACGGCAGCGCCTGCCCAGTTGCCGTTGGTGCCCATCCTGCCCTCCAAGCTGAACGTGTGGATCGACCCCACGGCGTCGGCGTTGGGCACCACCAAGATGTCTCGGGTGCTGTCCCTGGACTGGCACATGACCAACAAGTACGGTCCTGTCTGGCCCCTGGACTCGACGCAGCAGTCCTACGCCGCCACCGTGGAACTGGTGCCGACCCTGACCGGTTCCATCGTGCTGGAAGCCGACGTGGCCGGTATGGGCCTCTTGCAGAACCTGCGCAGTGGCAGCACGGTGTACATCCGGGTCGGGGCGGTCGGTCCCATCATCCCGACCTGCACGTCGGCCACCTACGCCTTCACCCTCGACCTGGCGGCGCAGATCATCAACACCACCGGTTTCAGTGATTCCAACGGCGTGTACGCCATCGGGTGGGACTTCGCCTGCGTGCAGGACTCCACGATGGACACCGGCACGGGTGGGTCCATGATCCTGACCCTGGTCAACAGCCTGGCCACCTTGTAGGAGCCGTCAGCGGCCTCTCTAGGGCTGTCTGGTCTGTTTGGGCACCAGTAACGGCACCCCCAGGTGTTCGTGGCCCTAGAGGGGCCGCTGGGGGCTTCTGTGCGCTACGCTGCCGACCCAAGCGCATAGGTCACGCAACATAAGCCGGGTGGCCCCGGTTCCATAGGAGGGCACCATGCCCATCGACCTTCATGCGCTGGCCAAGGACAAGCGGCAGATCGAGTTCGAGTTCGGCGGGATGACCATGCCCGTCGTCTACCGCCCGTCCGTGATGACTGGACGCTTCGCCCAACAACTGACAGACGGCGAAACCATTGACGACCTGACCGAGCAGATCGTGCAGGTGATTGTGGAATGGGACTTGAAGGATGGCGACAAGCCCATCCCGGTCTCGACGGACGCACTGGCCAGCTTGCCCACGGCCATGCTGCGCAAGATGATGGACGACATCGCTGAAGATTCGGGGCTGACACCCCCTGAGGGAAAAGTGATGCCGACGCCGAACCGTCAAGCTCGCCGTTCCAAAGCGATTTCGACGGCCTCGAACGGTACATAGTCACCAACGGGGCACTGGGTCACATGCCCGACTGGTATCCCCTCATCAAGGCTGCCCGAGTGTTGGGCTGCAAGCCGTGGGAACTGATGGATCAGCCCCCGGCCTGGGTGTCGTGGGCCAACGGCGTCGATGGGGCCGAGCGGCGGGCCGAGAACACCTTGCGGGATCACCACGAACGATCACAGGCTGCCCGTAACCAGTGGGGGGCGAATAACCGGTGACCATCTTCATCGAGCGTCTGCAAGCCAACGTCACCGCTGACATCAGCGATGCCATGAACAAGCTGCAACGGTTTGCCGACCGGGCCAAGAAAGCCAAGGAGGAAGCCGCTGGCAAGGTTGACATCGAACTGAATGTCAAGGCCGGGGACGTAAAGAAGGCCAAGGCCGAACTCGACGCCGCCATCAAGGCCGGTGACATCGAAGCGGTGATCAAGGCCAAGGCCAACCTGGAATCAGCGGAAAAGGCCCATGAGGAAATCAAGGAGGTAGCCGGTAAGGACATCCATGTCGAAGTAAAGGCCAAGGCAGACAAGGCCAGCATCGGTGACGCCCGCAGCATCATCGGTGGGCTGGCGGGCATCACCGGCTTGTCTCTGGACGCCAGGATGTCGCCCAACATCACCACCATGATGACCAAGCTGGCGGGCATTGGCAGCATCGCCTCAGCGGCCACAGCCAGCATTGCCGGACTGGGTGGTGTTCTGCTGGCAGCGGTCCCGGCCACCCTGGCGATGGGTGGGGCGATGGCTTCTCTGGCCCCGGCAGGTATTGCCGCCATGCTGGCCTTCAAGGGTATTGGCCAGGGGATGCAGACCTACTCCCAGGACTTGGCCAAGGGACAGACGCAGGCGCAGGCGTTCACCAATGCCACCAAGGGCATGGACGCCGAGCAGAAGAACTTTATGAAGTCCCTGATTCAGTTGGAAGGCCCACTGAAGAAGGTGCAGGAAGGCGTCCAGAAGATCATCCTGCCCCAAGCCACGGCCTTCTTGCAGGAGATGGGCAGCAAGGTGTTGCCGGTATTGATACCGGGGTTGAATGGGGCCGCACAAGGGGTGGCCAACTTCGTCAAGCAGATGGGCACCATGCTGACGCAGAAGGACACCCTTGGCAACCTCAAAGAACTGGGCGCTGGCTTCAAGGGCATAACACAGAACATGGGTGGCGGCACCGTCAGCCTCATCCATACTTTGATCACTACCCTGGCTGGTGTTTCGCCGGTGTCCATGATCGTCAGCAAGGCGTTCGAAACACAGAGCGGCAAGCTCGACGCCTGGATGACCAAGGTCAAGAACAGCGGGCAACTGACTACCACCGTGGCCCAGTCGTGGAGCATCCTGGGAACACTGGGTGGCGGGCTGGCCCGTGGGCTGGAGGCCATCGGCCAGGTGGTGGTCATCGCCATGCCTGGCCTGCAAGTGTTTGCCAACGCCCTGAAGGGATTGTTCGATCACATCCAGGGAGCGGTGAAGCCGGGCAGCAGTGCCATCTTCACCTTCTTCAACGAAGTGGGCAAGTTCGGCCAACAGTTGGGTCAGGCTCTGCAAAACCTGGGACCAGGGCTGGCCACACTGTTTGAAGCCTTGGGGAAGTTGGCTTCTACCGCCGTGGGACCGGCCCTGGTCACCATCTCCAAGCCTCTCAGTGACCTGCTGAAGGCATTGGCCGGGCTGGGCCAGCCACTGGGCATCCTCATCCCCATACTGGGCCAGGTGTTGGCCATCCTGGGTGAAGGGTTGGCCAAGGCACTGGTGGCCGTCATGCCCACCCTGTCTGACGTGGTGAAGGAGATTGGCGGCAACTTGGTGCAGGCGGTCAAGATCATCGCCCCGCTACTGCCGGGGCTGGTGGTGGCCTTCCTGAAGATCATCGACACCCTCAGTCCGGTAATACCCATCATCGCCCAGTTGGCCAAGGACGTGGTGCCCGCATTGGTGGTGGCCTTCGGTGCCATCAACAGTGCCATCTCCAAGCTGATGCCCTTCATTGGCCCGCTGGTGACGGCCTTGGGTCAAGGACTGGCCAAGGCAATACTTGCCATCGCCCCGCAAATACCTGGACTGGCTGCTGCCCTCGCTCGCTTCTTGGAGAAAATACTTCCCCTGATCCCCAAGCTGGCCGACCTGGCGGCAGCCCTCGGGCCTGCCTTCATCCAGTCCATCATCAGCCTGGTTGATGCCCTGACCCCATTGTTGGGCATCATCACCCCGCTAGTGGGTTGGATCGCTGACCTGGCTGGCTCCATCCTGAAGATTCCAGTGTTGGGGCCGATAGCTGCCGGGGCGGTGGGACTGGCCCTCGGGTGGGGCAAGATGGCCAGCACGGCAGGCGGGGCCATCAAGGGTGTGAAGGACTTCGCCAAGGGTCTGAAGGACATCCCCGGCGACATCTCCAACATCGCCGGGAAGATCGGGGACTTCGGCGGCAAGCTGGCCGACGCTGCCAGGGGTGTGGCTGACTTCGGCAAGAAGCTCGGGCAGATGGTCGCTGATGCGCTGGTGGCCGCTGGTAAGTTCATCGCTCGGTGGGCCGTGGTGGCAGCCACCTTCATCGCTGAGAACATCACTATGGCGGCTACAGCGGTGGCAGCGTTCATAGCGGAGAACCTGGCCACCCTCGGCATCGTGGCAGCGGTCGCTGCCGTCATCGCCGCCGTGGTGTGGATGGCCACCCACTGGCATGAGACATGGAGCTTCATCAAGAAGACCTTCGATGAAGTGGTTCACTTCCTGCGGGGTGGACTGGGCACCCTAATACTTGCCCTGGCCGGTCCCATTGGCTGGCTGCTGTTGCTGGCTCTGCACTGGAAGGAAGTGTGGGACGGCATCAAAACAGTTGGGCTGGACGCCTGGCACTTCCTCGACAACGACGTGTTCCAACCCATCAGCCACTTCTTCCAGTCGTTGCCGGGCAACATCGTGCGCTGGCTGGCCAACCTCTGGAGCGATGTCAGCCATCCCTTCAAGGTGGCCTGGGACTGGACGAATCAGTACGTCCTGACCCCGATGGTCAACTGGTTCGTCAACCTCCCCGGCAACATTGTGCGGTGGCTGTCCAACATCTGGAACGTGGTCAGTAAGCCATTCAAGGACGGCTACGACTGGATTTCGAGGAACGTCTTCACCCCACTGGGCAACTGGATCATCGCCTTGCCCGGCAACATCAGTCGGTGGCTGTCGAACATCTGGAATGTGGTGAGCGCCCCGTTCGCCTCGGCCTGGAGTTGGGTGGAGCGGAACTTTGGTAACCCCATCCATGACTTCTTCGTCAACCTGCCCGGCAACCTCGTCCGGTGGATGGGCAACATCGCCGGTACGGTCGGTGGTGTTTTCGATGGGGTCTGGCACGCCATCAGTACGTCGTTCATCCGGGGACTCGATGCCGTAATCGACTTCGTGAACAACAACTTCCTGCACCCCATCAACGACGTGTTGGGCGTCATTGGCCTGAAGATTCCCAACATCCCGGTGATCACCAGGGCCGAGAAGGGCACCATCTTCGGCCAAACAGTTGGGGCCGGTGGTGTTACCGGTGGGCCAATGGTGTTGGTGGGCGAAGGCCGACCTGAGTATCCCGAGTACGTGATCCCCACCGACCCACAGTACCGGTCCAACGCCAAGTCCCTGGCTGCCAGTCTGCTTAGGGAGTTGGGCATACCGGGCCTGTCCATTGGCGGCACCATCTGGCACGCCGTGACCCACCCGGTTTCTACCGTGACCGGGGTGGCCAAGGCGGCTGTCTCGGATACCTGGGACGGCATCAAGAAGGCCGTCAGTGATGTGGGCGGGGCCATCATCGGTCCTGCGTTGCGGGCCATCGCTGGACCCATCGAAGACGCCCTCCGTGGCTTGCCCCCGCCGTTTGTCGGTGAAGCCGCTTCGGGTCTGGTCAAGGCAGCGGTGGAAGACGTACTCAACTGGGCCAAGGACAAGAAGCCGCCCAAGCAGGCGGGCAATCCCAACGCCACCGCCCCGCCCGGTGGGGCGAGCGCCTGGACGGCAGTGGCCAAGCAGGTGGCGGGCATGTTGGGCGAACCAAACACTTGGGGGGCCATCATCCGCCGTATCCAGTTGGAGTCCGGTGGCAACCCGGCTGCCGTCAACCTGTGGGACAGCAACGCCGCCAAGGGCACCCCGTCCGTGGGCCTCGTCCAGGTGATTGGACCGACTTACCAACACTACAAGGGACCGGACGCATCACCGTGGGCCTACGGGGTGTCCGAAGATCCTCTGTCCAACGTCTACGCCGGGATGAACTACGCCATACAGAACTACGGCAGCATCGCTGCCATCGACCCGCTGGTGAAGCCCTCGGGCTACGACAGTGGCGGCATCCTGCCCCCTGGCATGACCCTGGCCGTCAACAACACCGGGCGTAACGAGTACGTGTCCCGCACCCCGCCCATCAACATCAACGTGGACGCCAGGGGATCGACCAACCCCGCTGCCACCCGGCAAGAGGTCGAGAACGGCATCCGTGCCATGTTGCCCGTCCTGACCCAACACTTGAACAGGTAGATCATGGCCTATTCCAAGACCACCCTGCGCCCCATTGGCCTCACCAACTACAACGCCGGGGCCAATGCCTGGCAGACGTTCGGCAGCGGCAGCTTGAACGGTGCGGTGTCCGACGACAACGACGCCAGCTACGCCAACGCTCCCTACACCTTCACCCGCAACCTGTTCCCCAACGGCAATGGCACACAGACACTGGTCACCCCGCACGGAGCGCCCACGGCTTGGCAGTGTATGCAGGACAACACCAACGGCACCTACATCACGATGGGCGGCAAGACAGCGGTGTGTGGCTTGCAGATGGCCAACCTCCCGGCCCTGCTGCCATCCGAAACCATCACCGGGGTGCAGGTTGGCATTGCCATAGCGGGCTACCACACCAACCTCACCATCCAGATGACGGTGGGTGGGGTCACGCAGACGTATGCCGTGTGGGGTGCCCTGAACTACCGGTCGGTCACCAACATCGCTTCGGGCTTCCACACCACTCAGCCCAACGGCCAACCCTGGAACCCGGCAGCCTGGAACGCCGCTGTGTTGACCATCAGCACCGACACGGGTGCGCCCATCTACCGAGCCTGGATCGGGGTGCAGACGGCCCGCCCGGTCAAGTGGTTGGACTTGCGCATGGCCAACATCCCCGGTGGCCTGCCGCCCGCTGGCTACAACAGCTTCGCCATCCAGCCTCGCTTGCGCTGCGCCCAGTGGAATGGCACCCGGTGGTGGTGCGGCATCCAACTGATGGACGCCAACCAGAACTACTTCTACAGCGCCGCTGCCTGGATACCTCGGTCAGGTGGCCCTGAAGTGGTGGCCTTCCCGTTGGCATCGACGGTATGCAACAACGCCCTGGCAGCTACCAAGACGCTCTGGACACCGGCCCAAGTGAATGCCGGTCTGACCATGCGCATCTGGCTGAACCCCGACGCTTCCACCTTCCGGTTATACGAGGCGTACCTGGACGTGCTGTGGAACGCAATGGCCCTGCCACCGTTCAACCTGTCACCGCAAGGGAACACCGAGCAGATGATGCCGGTGTTGACGTGGGACTACGCCGATCCCGAAGGTGACGTGCAGCAGCAGGCCCAGGTGAGGTTGTTCACCAACGCCCAACACAATGCTGTCGGGTTCAACCCGGCCACCAGTGTGGCCACCTGGCAAATGCCCATCACCAACACCGGCAAGCACTCGGTGGTGGTGGGCACGGCCTTGTCGTTGGGCACCCAGTATTGGTGGTACGTGCGGGTCAACAGTGACAAGACCCGCTGGACCGGCTACGTGGGTGCCTCCATCACCATCACGGCCCCGCCCCGAATCACTTACGTTACCACACCCGGTGGGTTCGGTTCGTCGGCAGGGGCAGCCACCCCCATCCCCATCGCTGACCACGGGCCTCCGGTTACCAACGTCCCCGTCTACGCCAGCTACATCAACTTCGACGGCAACAGTGACCAGTACATCTACGTGGTGCCGCAAGGCTGCACTCGCCTGATGATCGACGCCTGGGGTGGCTGTGGGGTGGCCGGTGCGGACGGCGACAACACCGGGGAATCACGGGGCCAGAACTCAGGTGGGTCAGGCGGGTACGTGGGTCGCCTGATGCTTCAGGTGTCGCCTGGTGAGCGCCTGTGGATCAGCTTCAACAGCATCACCCCCGGCGTGGGTGGCCAGGCTGCCAGCGGGAGCGGGGCGGGCACGGTGATGGTGGGTGGTGACGGTGGGCAAGCGGTGGACATTCGCCGTGGTGCCTTCACCATTGCCAACCGGGTCATCGTGGTCGGGGGCGGCGGTGGAGGCGGTGGCCAGGGCCAAGACTTCTACAAGAACTACAACAACAACTTCGGTGGTCGGGGTGGTCAGGGTGGCGACCCGGCCTCTACCGGCACCCAAGGCACCAACGGTGTGAATGGTGCCATCGCTGGCTATGGTGCCAATGGGCAAACACCTGGGCAGCCCGGCGACTCGACCCCGTACACCAAGCAACAACAGACCCAGCCCACATGGGCCGGTGCCGGGACTGCACCGTATCTGCTACCCGCCGCCCCGCAACTCAACCGCTTCGAAGACAGTGAACACGGCGGTGATGGCGGCGCTGGTGGGTTCGGTGATGACAACGCCATTTACCCGGTGTTCCACACCCACCCGCAGACCGGTGGGGGAGGTGGCGGCGGGGGAGCCGGTTACCCATCAGGTGCGGGTGGGGGTGGGGGCGCACAGGATACCGTGTCTGGCTCCATCAGCCCGTTCTACGCATCCGGTGGTGGTGGCGGGGCCGGTGGGTCGTCCTGGGTAGCGCCCGAGATACGGGACTACGCAATGGTGCCGGGGATGACCTACGTCACCCGTGGCATGTACCCGAACTATTCGGCCAACCGGGGCACGGTGATGATCACCCCCTTCCCTCCGGTGGTCACCATCACCTCACCGTCCAGTGGTAGTGATACCCAACCCATACCGCAAGCCGCCATCACCAGCCAGATCATCCAGCAGGCTCAGGCCGTCGCTGCCATCACCAAGGCCAAGCTGGATGTGTCCGGTGGCCTGACGGTGGCCTGGAACCTCGACGTGTCGCCCACGCAACCCAAGGGGCAGTCGTTCTATTCCATCCGGCGACGGTCCATCCTGTCCACCCTGCATGAGTATTGGAACGGGGCAGCCTGGGTGCAGGGCGAAGGCTTGATGGACACCCCCAACAACACCTGGCAGCCAGGGGGCGAGACTTTCATCAAGTCGTCAGTTGGAACCTGTCTAACTTTAGGATGGGTACCGGGTGGCACCTGGGCCATCTCGGTGGCGGTCATCGACACCAGTGGTGCCTACAGCCAGTACAGCGACGAAGTGTTCGTAGAGCTTCAGGCCCAGCCCAACCTGGCCTTCGTCAGCCCGCAGGTCGATGCCAACGGCCTGTACTACAGCCAACTGTTGTCGGTGCGCTGGCAGTCGCACGTCTACTCGTCCATTGGTGACCCCACCCAGCTTGCCTATCAGTTGCGCCTCTACAGCGCTGGGGCCACTCAGCAGGTGTACTTCGACCCCGATACCTTCGTGGGCGATGTCTACGACAGTGACCTCGTGTTCACCAGCAGCAACGCCGTGGACTTGCCCATAGTGTTGGCCGATGGCACGTCCTATGTGATCTACCTGCGCATTGCACAGAACAACATGCAGTGGAGTGATTGGGCCACCATGTCGTTCACTACGGCGGCGTTCACCAATGCCCCAGCCACGTTGGCAGCGCCCAACATCCTGGTCGGCATGGACAACCTTGACTACCTGAACGCTCCCCTGGACGAGACACAGTACGACACCAACGGGGTCTACATCGGTGCGGTGCCGGTGGTGGACATCAGCCTGGACACCACCGACACCACCCTCTGGATCACCGACGTGCAGCGGTCACTGGATCAGATCACCTGGACCCCGGTGCGGTTGCAGTCGGGGGTGGTGACCAACGTGGTGCAAGACTTCGAGTTCCCGCCAGGGCAGACGGTGTTCTATCAGGTGCGGGTGGCGGGACTATGCGCCAATGACCCTACCCCCACCGACGCCAACTATTCACCACCGGCCAACGGCGTGGCCTACTCGGGTTGGTCAGTTCCCCAGTCGGTGGACATCCCCCAGGCCCAGTGGGCTTGGTTCTCGGACCCGCTGGCACCAGGGTCGGCTACCCCGGTCATGCTTCAGGTCGGCGGGGCGGTGTACACCACGCCGGAACGTCAAGCCGTGTACAACGTCATGGGTTCTGCCGCTCCGGTGATTGTGGCCGACGTGATTGGGTATGACACCATCGCCCTGCAAGTGGACATGGTTCACCGTCCCATGATGGCGAGCTTCCTAGCTATGCAGGCCCGTCAACGGGTGTTGTGCTTGCAGGGCAATAACGATGTGGTCTACGTGCGCTTGGGCGGCTCTTTCGCCAAGCCGTACACCACAGCCACCATTCGCCAGGCGTCGGGCAGCGCCACGGTAGTGGACATGCCGATCATTCATCCTTACCAACCAGTGGTGGTGTACGGCGGGCAGGCCATCGAGCTTGATTCGGGGAACACCCATCAATGACCGTGGTGATGGACCGGAAGCGGCTGGGCCACTCGCACCGGCAGACGCTGCGCCTGACCCTGTTCCGGCGTGGCCAGCCCATCGCTTACCTGCCCAACCCCACCACCGGCAGCATCAGCCTCTCCACCGACCAGGGCGCACTGCGCACGTGTTCACTGCGGCTGGTGGACGTGGACGGTAGCCTGTCGCCGGGCATCAGCAAGCTATTGCGGCCCGGTGTGGCCGAGGTCTTCATCGAGATGGGCATAGACGACCCGTTCGGCAACCTGACCTACTACCCGTTGGGCATGTACGGCATCGCCACCATCCAGGCCAGCAAGGCACTCGATGCGATGGGTCCGTATGTGGACATCACTGGCACCGACCGCAGCATGATCATCGGGGCATCGACCCTGACCCAAACACTTCAGACCCCCGACAGCACTCGCCTGGCGGCCATCACCGCTGAAGTGTTCACCCAACAGGTGCCGTGGATACCGGAATCCAGCTACCTGTTGGACGACGGCGGCTACTCCATCAACTCGCAACTACTGAGCCAGGGCAGCAACCCGTGGGACACTGTGCGGCAATGGTGGACAGACTCAGGTTGTCTTCTCTACTTCGATCCCAGTGGGAACCTGATCGGCAAGCCCTTCGACAAGAGCCTGCAAGCCGACCCGGTGGTGTACAAGCCCGGCCCCGGCACCACGTTGTCAGGCTTCAACGATGCTTGGGATGCCAATGGGGTCTACAACGGAGCGACGGTGGTGGCCAGTTACCCTGGTGCGACCCCGGTGTCGGCCACGGTGTGGGACACGGACCCGGCATCACCCACCTACGTGGAGGACTTCGGCTACCGGCCCGCACCACCGGTCAGCAGTGCCACGTCACGGTCGAAACACCAGTGCGAATCAGCGGCCCAACTGTTGCTGCCCAACATCCTCGGCTACAACCGGATACTGACCACCACCCAAGTCCCCGACCCATCACTGGAAGGCTGGATGATGGCCTACATCAGTGACGTGGGCGAACAGAACTCGGGTGACATCGGCATCCTGGGTTGGTGGATACTGACCACCTTCACCATGCCCGTTGACCTGTCGGGTCCGATGTCCACCACTTGGAAGCCAGCAGGAGTGAGCGTGGCATGAGTCAAACACTGACCCTGGACAAGTTCATGGATGCGCTGGACCGGCGCACCAAGAAACACCTGAACGGCTTACCCACCTTCGAGCAGGGCGTAGTGGTGGGCTACGACAAGTCAACCAACACCGCCCAGGTCACCATCAAGGACGATCCTGCCCTCCTGAAGGCGGTCGTCATAGGCACCTACGTGCCCGTTCCTGGCGATCTGGTGGAGGTTCGGGTCCAGAAGGGCTATCTGGTCATCCACGGGGCTACAGCGGGCGCTGGGGTGGTCCCGGTGGAGCAGGTGGTGGCCCAGCAGATCAGTGCGGGCAGTGCGTACTGGCGAACTGCCAGCGCCACGGCAGCCATCTCGGCCAACGGTAGCGCCACCTATCTGATCGATACGCAGATTCCCTTCCTCCAGATCACTGCGGACGGGGTGTCGTATTACCGGGTGCAGTGCCTTACCCGACCGCAGGTATCAGTGGCAGCTACCACCGTGGACGTAGCCGTGGTAGACGGAGGCAACAGCAACCCCACCACTGCTTCACCCATCGTGGCGCAGGGCAGTATTTACCTGGCTGGCGCAGGCAACACCGGTTCCACTCAGTTGGTGGTGGCACAAGACGTACTGTTCACCACCGGGCTGCACACATTGGGTGTCATGTTCCACACTACGGGGGGCACCGGGGTTCCTCAACTTCAGGCTTCCGTCAACGAGCAGAAGGAACTGACGGTCTTCAACCCCAAGGGGATGTTGGGGCCAGCCGGTGACATCGGCCCTCCCGGTCCTACCGGCCCTGCCGGTCCCAGTGGCCCACCGGGTGCGTCGTACAACACCACCATTCCAACTCCTGCGGCAGGAAACACTTATGTCATCAACCATGCCCTGAATACCACCACGCCCATCTGCCAACTGTGGGATACGGTCAGTGGCAACCTGCTGTGGGGCGAGTTGACGGTGACGGACGCCAATCACTTGTCGGTCACCTTCAATGTCACCCCACCGCACGGCGTCAACGTGGTGGTAGCAGCCGGAACACCAGGGGGAGGCGGGACCACGTTAGCCCAAACCACTTTCCAGTACAGCCAGGCCACGGCCAGTGCCCAGTGGAACATCACCCACAACCTCGGGTTCTACCCCAGTGTTTCGGTGGTGGATTCATCGGGCACGCAGATATTCCCCGGCAGTGTGCAATACCCCGACGCCAACCACGTCAACCTGACCTTCTCATCCGCCGTGGGCGGGTACGCATACCTGAGCTAGGAGAGCCATGCCCACCTTCTACGGCGCAGTAGACCTGTCCAAGAACGAGCTTCGCAACGCCGTCGTCCAGAACCTGGGATCAGCGCCCGCATCACCATCACCGGGCCAACTCTTCTACAACACTGCCACCAACCTGCTGCAATGGTGGAACGGCACAGCCTGGATTTCATCGACCGGGGCCGCTATTTCCGGGTCGGTCACCACCCTGGCTGTCGGTGGAGCGGCAGCCCCTGGTGTAGCGGCAACGGCCAGTGCCGGTGATCACTCCCACGGTATGCCCGCCTTCGGCACACCTACGGCTGAGACTAGCTACGGGGCGGCGTCGGCAGCCGGGGCATCCACTGCACTGCCACGGGCCGACCACACCCACGGCAACCCCACCCACGTGGCCGGTGATCACTCGTCCATCCCCCTGTCGGCGTTGGCGGTACCGGCAGCGGCCATCAACCTGAACAACTTCAACATCAACAACCTGCTCGATCCCACCACGGCCCAACAGGCAGCCACCAAGAACTACGTGGACAGTCTCGCGGCAGGCTTGGCCTGGACGGCACCGGCCCGGTTGCTGGCCAACACCAACCAGGCGCTGTCGGGCCTCACGGCCATCGACGGTGTGACCCCGGTAGCTGGTGACCGGGTGTTGTGTACGGCGCAGACCACCGGTAGCCAGAACGGCCTCTATGTGGCGGCGTCGGGGGCATGGACTAGGGCCACTGATGCCGACGCCCCCAACGAAGTGTTGAACATGGCCATCTTCATCGAAGAGGGCACCAGCTTCGCTGACACGGCCTGGGTCTGCACCACCAATGCCCCCATCACCGTCGGCAGCACCACCCTGACCTTCGTGGAGTTCGCCGGGACCGGCACCTACAAGGCGGGCAACGGCCTGACCCTTTCGGCAGGTACGTTCGCCGTCAACAACGGTGTGGGCATCCTCGCCACGTCCACGGTGGCTATCGACACCGGCATCGTGGCCCGTAAATACTACGGGGCGCTGAACGGGACGGCATCACCGGAGTCAGTCACCCACGGACTCAACACCCTGGACATCATCGTGGCAGTACGAAACAGTTCCAACCAGATGATCATGGTGGACTGGGTGGCCAACGGAGTGAACACCGTGCAGTTGACCTACAACCCCAACATCGGGGCTGGCTGTCGGATCGCAGTGGTGGGCTGATGCCCCGCTCGTATGGCATCACCAACGCCGCACCGTGGGCGACAACGCCCGCTGTCGGTGCGCCTGGTGATATGTACTACAACACCACTACCAAGGCGTTCTTCATCTCGGACGGGACGGCCTGGAATCAGGTGCAAGGTGTCGGTGGGGGCGGGGGTGGTGCCGCTTACGCCGAAGTCCAGTCCACGGCCCCCAATGCCGCCAGCCCTCCTGCCCCGGTCACACCGATGGGCCTGTTGTGGGTGGACACTAGTGTCACGGCAGCCAGCTTCATAGGCCCGAACGGGCTGCCAGATCAGGGCGTCAACTCGTCGGCGGTTGACATGAACACCTTACAGACCAGTGGCTTCTACGTCCTGACCGGTGCTTTCACCAATGGCCCAACTAACTATCCGAGTGCCCCACAGCCTGCCATCTTGGAAGTGGCATCCATAGGTAGTGGTCAGTACATCATCCAGCGGCTTACCGTCAACGGTCAGCCGCAGTTCACCTACACTCGCTTCTGCAACGGCGGCACATGGCTGGCCTGGCAGTCGCCTTTGGCCCCGAAGCCGTCGTTCGCATTCTTGGCGATACCGAACGTGACGACCAGCGGCACTACTGCCTCTACGTTGATCACACAAGCCTTCTCGTCAGTACCGTATGCACAAAGAGTCAGGGTTTTCTTTGGATGCACCATTACACAAACTGTTGCGACAGATACTTTTCAGATGAACATGAACGACAGCGCCAGCCTTATGAGTGGCGGCAGGATTCCTGTTGGGCCTGGTGGCGCAGCTAGCAGTTTTTACGCCACAGGTGCATACGTCCTGCCAGCCAACACTGCCGACACCCTCACTGTGACCATCTCTCGTAGGGCGGGGACAGGTACGGCTAACACGGGTGGCCCGGACGCCCGGTTCAACTACGTAGAAATCGAGACTTGGCCGGTGACCAGCTAATGCCTGCACTGAAATACTGGGACACCAACCAGTCGGCCTACGTCTTGCTGATGCCGGGAGCGACCACGTTCCCGTTCACGTACACCACCACCTTGGCTGCCCCCACGGTGGCGTCGTCCCCGTATCAGATCAACCACAACCTCAACACCACCACCCCGCTGGTGCAGATATACGACGCCGTGACCGGGCAACAGGTGATGGCGCAGATCAGGGTGGTGAACGCCAACTCCATCCAGATCAGCGTGACGGCCAACATGCCCAACAGCGTCAACGTGATCGTGGTCGGTTCGGCCCAGGCTCCGGTAGCCACCCAACCGGCCAACTTGGTCACCCTGGCGCAGTTGCAAGCCGTGACCCCGGCCTTGCCTGCCCCGGTCACCAGTGGCACCACCATCCAGTCATTCACCGACTCGCTTGGTGATGTATGGGTGGCCAAGAACGGGGTGCGCAGCGGCAACTGGTATCGAGCTAGGGACGTGCTGCATTGCCGCTACTACCGTAACGCCGCCGGGGCACAGGTCACCGGCAGCATCCAGGCGCTCCCTTATGACACAGCCCAGTTCGATTACTACGGCTTGTTCAGTACCAGCACTCTTCTGTTGACGGCACCGGTCGCTGGCTTGTGGTACGTCTACGCCAACTATTCCATTGCCGCCCCGGCGTCCACGCCTTACTTTATGAACCTGATGATCCGCTACGGTCCTGCTCCACAGACGGCGGGTGGCTCGGGGACACGCATCATGCAGATGCAGGCTCCTATAGTGATCACGGCCACTGGCACCTACATTGGTGGACAGGTCTTTTGGCCGACCAACTCCGGTGACCAGTTTTGGATCGAGGTATACAGCACATCCGGTGGATTGCCGTACAGCATTTCGGCGTCCAGCATTTTGACTTACATGGGTGCTAGCTACGTGGGGACAGGATGACTATTCAGAGCTATTCCAGTATTGACACTGCCGATCCGGTCAATCCACAGGATTTGGCCACGAAGCATTATGTAGACAACCTGCTTGGTGGCCGGGTTACTCAGAACGCCAATACCAACATCGTCGTCGCCAGTACCACGATCAACACCTGGACGAACTGTGCGACGTTCACCCTTGCTGCCGGTCTTTGGTTGGTCATCTCGGACGGGTATTGGAACACTTCGATCACCCCGCCCGTTACGTGGTACCTACGCCACTACAACTCTACCGATGCTGTTGCCGCTGCGACAGACACCCGTGTGACTAGCAACGTCAGTGCCGGGTCGATTGCCCTACCCTTGGCGGTAGCTAGCCTCTGGAATCAGAACCACACCATCACGTTGTCGATTGACTACCAGCACAGTGCTACGGGTGGGTCACAGGGACTGGTCGCATCACACATCGCTATCCCCCTGCTTGCCTAGTAAAGGAGTCGGTATGAGCTACCAATCGCAGCAGCAACTGATGAACAACACCGAATACCAGCAGCGGGTCACAGCGTGCGTGTACGAGCAGGCGATGGTCTTCAAGGACGACGGGCGGGCTGACATCGCTGGCTTGGCTCATGGTCACTTGAAGGGGAACCTGACCTACGCAATGGTCATCTGGCAAGCGGGTGGGGCAGCGCCGGGGTGGGCCACCAAGGTGGACAAGGGTGATGGCACCATCGACCAGGCTCTAGTCACTGATGGCGACATCCAGGCGTTCGTACAAGGCAACTGGCAAGTGTTCGCTGATCTGTTCTTCAACACAGACGGGACAGTCAAGCCATGACTCCCAAGACCGTGGGGGAAGTGCGTAAGGCCATCGTGGCGTTGATCGGGGCACTGGCCACTGCCCTCACGCAGGGGCTGATCGAGGGAACAGCGGCCAAGTGGGCGTCCATCCTCATCATCCTGGCCACCGGGGCGGGAGTGTATGCAGTGCCCAACGACGCCCCGGCTGGCAGTACCACGGCCCCAAGTCCCACAACCCCGCCCAAAGAACCGCCATTGTGATGTCATGGCCGAAGGTGATCCGTCTGGTTGGGAGGTGCTGCGGGCACTGAACGCTTACAAGGAAGAAATGAACCACCGGTTCGACGCCATGATGGATCGCTTCAACACCACTGCTGCTGTGTTGCGGGAGAGCATCAAGGACTTGGAAGGTCAGCGGCAGGAAAGCCAGCAGTACCGGCGGACCATCACTGTGGCTGTGACATCGGCCCTGGTAGCCGCTACCCTGTCCCTAGTCGTGAGTCTGGTGTTGCACTTTGCGTTTAGTTAGGATTCTGACCGCCGTAGTGATCACACTGATCCTCTTCTCGGTATCGGTGACGTTGAACGCCGTGTATTCCCGCAAGTCCAACAAGGCCAGTGCGACGGCCACCACTTTGCCTACCGGGCCTCGGGGCGCTACTGGGCCGCAAGGCCCACCGGGGCCGACAGGCCCACAAGGGCCACCAGGCCCGAAAGGAGCTACGGGTGCCAGGGGACCAGCCGGAACCGGAATCAGTGGATCAGGAACTGCGGGTGCGGCGGGAGCAGTGGGAGCTACAGGAGCGACAGGCGCAGTGGGATCAGCCGGTGCCACTGGATCGCAAGGGGCGACGGGTAATACAGGGGCACGTGGTGCGACGGGCGCAACCGGAGCCAACGGCCTTGCCGGGGCCACAGGAGCCACCGGAGCGGCGGGCCAACAGGGTGCAACTGGCCAGACTGGCGCTACCGGACCTGCTGGCCCTGTTGGGCCTGCCGGTGCCCGAGGGGCGACGGGAGCTACGGGGGCGACGGGTGCGACCGGATCACCTGGCCCCATAGGCGCAACCGGTGCGACCGGGCCTCAGGGACCGCCAGGGCCGCAAGGGTTGCCAGGCATGACGTGCCCTGCCGGGTTCGTGGCGGGCACCCTGACCATCAACACTCCAGGCGGGCAACGTACCCTGTTCGTGTGCCAGCAACACTAAGTGATTGACACTGACGTGCAACCGGGTACAATCACTTCGTCTACCAAGACCTGAACCTCTCAGGCCGATTCTCCAGGGTCGGGCTGTGTTGCGCCGGGACAGCCGACCGGACTAGCCACCCGGTCGGCCAACCCACCGGCCCCGAACTCGGTCCCTGAAGCCCCCAAAGTCGAACACCTGTTCGATAGATGGCCCCTGAATCGAACGTATGTACCTAGAGGCGAACACTTGTTTGGGTTTGCCAAGAAACCCTTGCTACATAAGGGTTTTTTCGGGGAACGTATGTTCGTGCCAAGTCGTGCTGAAGGCCGCAACCTATTCCCGTAGGGCGTCGAAAAACCCTTATGGGACAAGGCCCGGAGGTCGTTTTCCGGCCCCCCGGCGCAGTAAAGGCCATCTTTTTCCCCAAGTCCATACGGCGGGGTCACATTAGGGGTCGGCGGCGAAAAACCCTTACGTACCAACGGGTTTTGTCATAGAACTACGAACGTATGTACGTGTACTGATATGGCATGAAATGACCACCAAGCTGAACGTAACCTAAGAAAACCCACAAAATCAGCTAAACAGAACATATGTTCGTAACGATATGGCATGAAGTGATTTGAAGAAATGCCCGTCTGGACTTGGGCGAATCGTGTTCCGATCACGTATCGGATAGACTGTTGCTGGTCACCGGTGCGCCCGGTGATCGGCGGCGGTGGCAGTCAGAACCCGGTCCCCAAGCGAAGGGACCGAGCCACCCCGGCAGCCCGATGCGTGGGCAGCCGGAAGACCAGGCCGAGGGTGCCTGGCGGGTGCGTGGCAACGCTGCGTGCTTACAGTCCAGTCCACACAGCCGGTAGTGCTAGACAGCACGAACCCGGTGGACCGGGATGACCGTTGAGCAGATCGGAACCCCACGGTGGCGACCAGGACAAGCAGTCAATCCTGCGACGCAAGGGGGTTATCACTGGACCCGTAGGTATGTGTTGCGGCTTGGGATGTGTCACTGGAGGCACAGTCCGCAACAGAGCGGTAGCAGACGCTTGGGTGACCCCTGTGCCTATAGACCCGCCAGTGATTCATGGGACTTGTGCGCCGAACGCACACGTGGTGTATGGGGATGGTCACCCCAACGCAGCGCACCCACGCTAAACAGAGCGATTGCGAAGCCTGGCAGGTCGGGCCTAGTCAGCCCCACCGCAAGCTGCCATGCCAGGTCGCAGTACCCCGAAAGAGCTTGCGCACAGAACCTATACCCAAGTGAATCACCCCCACTGGCCTAGCTGGTGGGGGTGATTGCGTCGATGGCATCGGCGTACTGAAGATCAACCACGTATAGGAGGTTCACACCATGTTCCAAGTTGACATCTTCGTCGGCATCGACCCTAGCCCGGTCGATTCCGTGATCGTCACCGCACCCAACACCGTCGTGGCCAAGCGTGAGGTCTTGGCCGACTTCCTGTCGGACTTGGCCGCACACGACGCCACCCTGTCCCCCGTCCACTACCACGCAACCGCCCGCCGCATCACCAATCAGAAAGGAGCCTAGTCATGGCCCAACACCTTGACAGCCGTCAGCAAGTCCTGATCCTTACCAGCCGTGAATGGAACACCATCGTTCACGCCATCGAGTACACCATGACCCACGAGAACCGTGGCAAGGTGGCAGACCGCTGCCGCCAACTGCTGCGGGACTTCAACCGCTTGGGTTGGGAACACCAAAAGCCCGAGTGGATGACCGACACCGAGTACGCCGACTGGCTGCGTGAAAGCGCAGCCCTTACCGGCAAGGATCGGGAACTGACAGAGCAGTTCGCTGCCAGGGTCGGCCTTCCCATCCCGGTCGGCCCGCCCGATTGGGAAACGGGCGCACCGTCCGTACAGATGCCCGAGGTCGATGAGGCCACCTTCATGTCGCCCGACACCGCACGGGACTTGGGCATGATGACGCCGCATTACACCCGGTGCGTGTGTGGTTCCACCCGCATCACCGTCCGACACGACGGTCGGGAGTTCTGCGACGACTGCGGAACGGAAGCCCGGTGACCGGCAACCGGCTGGTGAAGGTAACCAGTTGGGAGGTATTCAAGGAATACCGGGACGCTGGTCGCCGGGTCCACATCATCCAGATGGATGAAGGGGGCCGAGTGCCGTGCGCATGGTGGTTCGAAACCGTGTCCATGATGCGCAAGCGGCAGGCACCCGCCAAGAAGCTGGCCAAGTCGCTTGGTCAGGACTTGGCCCGCATCAACCGCAAGGCAGTACCGAGTGCAACACCCAAGCCACCGGCCCGTAAGGCGGCGGCTGTCAAGAAGGCAACACCTACCGCAAGAAGGAGAACCAAGTAATGGGTATCATCACCCGCACCACCTACGGCGACCCCATCCCGATGGGGACCGATTCCACCATCCAGGTTCGCCTGGTCGATGTCGAGACCAAGAACGGCATCACACAGCGCATCGACGTGCGCACGTTCATCGAGTCGGAGCGGTACACCGGTCCTTCCAAGAACGGGTTCCAGACCGACGACCCCGATGTCCTGCGGGACTTGGCCGCTGCGTTGATCGCAGCCGCCGACGACGCCGAGGCCAAAGGCATGAAGCCTGGCAACGGTGCCGCCCCCACAGCGGTGCAGGTCGTACCGGTGCCTAAGGCACCAGCGAAGGCGACCGGAGTTGCAGCCCGCCGCAGGGCCGCAGGGACTTCGGCCCCCGTCATCAAGCCGGTAACGCCGGGAAGCACTGCGAAGCGAGCGGTCACACGCCGCCGCAACGCCAAGTAACCAAACACCTACGGGGTCGGGACTTCGGTCCCGGCCCCTTCGCATAGAAAGGCACGCACAATGGCTGATAGCCAAGAGAAAGAGTACGACGGTGCGGGTGACGCACTGAATCACCCCCACTTCACCCCCGACGATGCCAAGTCCCACCGCTGGTGGCTGTGCTATGGCAGGACCGACGCAGACGGCAAGTTCTTCGAGCAGGAATGGGAATGGTTCAAGAACGCCGATGCCGTCACCGACTTCATCGACAAGCTGGAACGTGAGGTCATGGCGATCAAGGCGACCGGTGAACTGATGGGTGGCATATGGGTCACGGTCAGGGTGCATTGCCCTGAACCCCACAACCAGCCCGAGTCCCAAGCCGGTTGGGTCGGCGTCCTGGGCCAAACACTTCCCAAGAACCGGCAGCACGCTTACATCCAGAGGATGATGGGCCGGTTCCTTCAGGACGTGTTGAAGTGGCGCAAGTCCGACTTCGACGCCATGAAGCCGAAGGCCGAGAAGGTCGTGGCCCGTGGCCAGGCGTCGGCAGGACTTGCGAAGAAGCGTGGCGTGGCGGATGTCGCCGCCGCCACGAAGAAGAGCGCCCCGGCCAAGGCCACGCCGGTCAAGCGCACCGCCACCAAGCGTCAGACCACTGACGTGAGCACGCTGACCGGCAAGGACCGCAGCGATGCGGTCAGTGCCGCCCAGGAAAGCGGTGGGCGCATCACAGCGAGCCGTTCCAAGGCTGCCAAGGCTGCCAAGAACGGCGGCAACGGCAGCGGGGTGTCGGCTGGACTTGCCCGGTTCCACGAAGGCAGTGGGATCAAGCCCAAGAGCCAGACGGCCAAGCGCACGCCCGCCCGTGGCGGGCAGTCCACTGCCAGCGCCACCATCGTCCCCCGGTCGCAGGTTGCCAAGGAACAGCGGGCAGCCAAGCGTCAGAGCAAGTAACACCGTCACACCCCGCTGGTATGAAGTAGGTACCAGCGGGGTGTGGCATCCCTACCGCAAACAAAGGAGACACATCCAATGCCTGCAAGGCAAACACAACGGGCAGCCAATGCCCAAAAGACCACGGCCAGCCGTGGCACCACTACCCGCAGGGCCGGTCGGACTTCGGCCCCCGTCAAGAAGGTCGCCGCTAAGACAGGAAGGAGCGTGATGACCACATCCACCACCCGTCAAGCCACGGGTTCGACCCGCAAGTCCGTTGGGACTTCGGCCCGTTCGACCATCGCCAAGCCCAAGGCCACTGTGGCCGAGCGGCTGAAGGCGCTGATCCCGCCCATGATCACCTACGACAACTACATCAAGCGGCAGATATGGGGCCAGCTTGACATGGACGTGTTCGAGTACGCCCGCAGCGTGCAGAAGAACATGGTGTTGTTCGGTGACACCGGGGCCGGGAAGTCAATGGCCATCGAGGCGTACTGCGCCTTCCACAAGCTGCCGCTGGTGATCATCAGTTGTAACGGCGGCATCGACCCGGCCACCTTTTGGGGAATGCTGGTGCAAGACCCGGTGACCGGAGTCATCGAATGGGTGGACAGCGATGTGACCATCGCCCTGGAAAACGGACCCGCCGTGATCATGCTGGATGAGGTCAACTTCACCCCGCCGAAGATCACCGCATCGTTCCACACTGCGATGCGCCAGCGGTTCTTCACCATCTTGGAGCGCAACAACGAGAAGCGCATGGTGGACCCCACCACGTGGATCGTGTCGGCCTTCAACCCGTCCGACCGCTACCAGGGCACTAGGCAGTTGAACGAGGCGTTCTTCAACCGCTTCGCCCTGAAGATTCCGTGGGGCTACCTGCGGGAGATTGAGGAGCAGTTGGTGTCGGTGCCGGTGATGCTGGACATCGCTGAAGGCATCAGGGACCGTAGCAAGGAAGACCGTGCGGACTTCGAAACCCCGGTCAGCACCAACATGCTGATCGAGTTCGAAGAGTTCGCACTGGACATCAACGTCCACTTCGCCATCGAGAACTTCATCGCCTGCTTCAAGGAGGATGAGCAGAACGCCGTGCGGGAGATCCTGGACGACCACCGTCTGGACATCGACCGCCAGGTGGCCGAAGTGAACGCCGACATCGAACGGATGAAAAAAGGAGGTAAGTGATGACCGTGGTCAGCACCCCCATGATCGGTGGGGACTTGCGCCACAAGCGCACCGGTAAGCCGAAGATCGCCCCGGTGGACTTGCAGAAGATCAGGACGATGCGCCGTATGGAGGGCTTGCGGGCTGTCCTGCAAAAGGTGATTCGTGTCCTGACCCGTTCCGGCGTCAACCTGGCGCTGGCCGACAGCCGTGACCCGAGCCTGCACGACGTGCCGGGTTGGACGAACGGCGCTGACGTGACCATCAACCGCAGCATCATCGAGGGTCTGCTGGACGGCGTGCTGTACAGCGACCCCCGCTTCGGTGAAGTGGTGATGTCGTTCAAGGGCGTGGTCTACCACGAAACCGGGCACATCCTGTTCAGCCCACGGATGCAGAGCCGCATCTGTCAGGCCGTTCGGGACTTGGGCCAACACCAAGACCCCCGGTACTGGTACGCCTTCAACGGTCTGGAAGATCAGCGCATGGAGATGCTGTTCACCGGACGGTACGGGCCGACCACGCCCTACTTCAACGCACTGGTCAGTGAATGGTTGGTCAAGACGCCCGAGGCGTTGGTGGTCAGCCACGCACTGCTGTGGGGACGGCGGTACCTGCCAGACAGCATCAGGCTGGCAGCCCGCCAGGTGTTCGAGGCCCACTACAGTGTGGACTTGGCGAAACAGTTCGCCAACGTGATCGACGAATACCTGGGCTATGTGTTCGATGACAGCGTGGTCACCGAGCGCAAGGCTTTGGAGTGCGTCAAGAAGTACAAGCTGCTGCTGGATCAGTTGAACCGCAACACCTTGCCGCCGCAGCCGTCGATGGACAACACCCCCGACGAAAGCGGTTCCGAGCCGAACACGGACGGCGAGAACGCCCTGACCAAGGGCAAGCCGGACAAGAAGAAGCAGCAGGAAGCGCAGAAGGGCGACCGGAAGCGTGAGAAGGAGCGCCAGAATGAACGGCGCAAGCAACCTGAAGACCAGGACGGCACACCCGCTGCTGGTGATCAGGGCACCGAGGATCACGACCCCGGTCAGGGCGAATCCGAAGGCGACACCGATGCCGATACCCCCGACCAAGAGGGTATGGGCGAAGGTGACGACGCCACGCAGGAAGGTGGCCAGGAACCCGGTGACGGTTCGGACTTGGGCGACGAAGCTGGCGACAGCGACGGCGACGAAGCCGAGGGTGACGCAGAAGGCGAAGGCGAAGGAACCGGTGACGGTGAGGGCGACGACGCCGATGGCGACAGCGATGGTGACGGTGGCGACGGGACTTCGGGCGATGGCGATGGTGATGCCAACGGCGAAGGCGAGGACGGGGACAGTGATGGTGACGGTTGGGGTGGTGATGGCGACAGTGATTCCGATTCCAGTGGGTTCGGAGCGAACGACGCCGCTGCCACGGCCAACGACCTGTTCGATGCGGCCCGTGAAGCCATCGAGAACATCCACGCCGACGAGGCCATCCAGCAGCAGACGCAGGCCACCATCGACGCAGTACGGGTGACGGTGCAGGGTGACGATGGACTTGGCGGGATGGAATGCCCGTCGCAGCCCATCACACCGAGCAGCGAAGCCCGCACGGTGGTGCGCAGGATTCAGCGGGACTTGGCATCGCTTCGGCTTGACCAAGACCCGGTGAAGGAGCATCGCCACACGTCAGGCCGCATCAACATGCGGCGGGTGATGTCATCCGATGAAACCGACATCGACCTGTTCGATCAGTGGAACACCGAGTTGGAAGAGGCCGGTGGGGTGGAAGTGGTCATCCTGCTGGACTTGTCGGGGTCGATGCAGTCAGTGATGGAACTGATCAGCCAGATGATGTGGTCGATCAAGACGAGCTTCGACAGGCTGGACATCCCTTGCACGGTGATCGGCTACGCCAACAGTTGGAACGTGCTGTACCGTCCCAATCAGAAGGCGCAGCGCAACACCGTGAGCCTGTTCCATCAGATGGGTGGCACCACCCCGCTGTACGCCATCCGTGAAGCGCACCGCATCCTGACCACCAGCCAGCACGCCAACCGCATCTTGGTGAGCATCACTGATGGCCAGTGGTTCCCGCAGGACCGGCAGGGCACTGCCTGGCTGTACAGCGACGACAGCCGGGTGGTCGATGCCGAGGTGGAACCGTACATGGCCGACATGCACTGGTCAAAGACGACCAGCATGTTGATCGGCATTATCAACGGCGACCCCACGATGGTGGACTACCCGGTGAAGAAGTACGGGCTGCACCACCACGAGATGGGATTCGACACCAACGACCTGTCCAGCATCCCGATGGCTGTCGGGAAGCTGGTGCGTCGAGTCCTGTACAAGGTCAACCAGTCACACCAACACTGACGGGACTTGGGGGGCGCAAGCCCCCCGCCCGTCGTCCCTACCGCAAGAAAGGAGCATCACCCATGCGAACCATCCGGTTCGAAGTAAAGATGACCGTGGCCGACGACAAGCTGGCCGAAGTCATCGAGTCCATCGCTGAGTTCACCGACAAGCTGATCGCCAACACTGAAGGCTTCAGCAGCGGTGTGGACTTGGCCAAACGGCGGGCGGAACGCCAGCCCCGAGTCAAGGTCAACCCTGCCTTCATCAAGAAGGCACAGATTGCCCGGCTGTCGCCGAAGGAGCGCAGTGCCTTCGACGCCTTGAAGCAGCAGGCTTGCGACCATGAATGGGACGGCAACCTGTGCAAGCGGTGTGGTACCAACCGCACTGACTTGGGAGAGTAAACACCAGGGGGGCCGGGTCGGACTTGGCCCGGTCCCCCACCTACCGCAAAGGAAACCATCACATGCCCAAGAAGGAAGACCACATCACCCTGCATTGGACCGGGCTAGACGAGATAGTCGCTGCCCAACTGTGCAATGCCTTGATCACCATTACACAAATGACGGTTGGCAACCTGGCTAATCATCCCAACCCACCCAAGGGCAGCGAGCCTGTTCGTTGCGCCTGGGATTACGAAACCAACCTACCTACCGAAGCACTGGATTTGGCCAGTGCGGTCTACCCCAAGTAAAGGAGACAACTACCCCATGCCCAAGCAACCATTGCCCAACTTCGAACCCGGCGACCGGGTTCGCATCACCCGTGGCCCCCACACTGGCGAGGAAGGCACGGTGCGTAACACCTACAGCCGCTACGCCAGGGTCCAGTGGGATCGCCGCAAGAACGAGACAGCCTGCCCCCGTGACAGCCTGGTGCTGGTGGGCCAAGTCCACACCCCCACCGAGTGGGACGCTGATCAGGAAACCTTGGCCGAACTGTTGCAAAGGGTCCACGAACACGCCCCGGCCTACGTCAAGCTGGCCGTCAAGCAGGTGTTGGAGGACTACCTGGCCGAATGGGGTTCGGTTTCCCCTGACGCCGCACGCTTCGTGCCGTCCTTCAACGTGGACGACGCCAGCACCATGTACGACGAGCCATGATCGTCTGGCTGGTCAAGCTGCCGCTGTGGCTGGTGCTACTGATGATCCCGGTGGTGCTGCTATGGCTGGTAGCCAAGTGGACGTTCATCGTGAGTGCCGTGGTGATCGTCGCCCTGGCCCACTTCGTGGTGGGCCTGACCGAACGCAACACTTAGAGCGCCGTGGGAACTGCCCCTGGCCCCGCCTAACCAGCGGGGTCGGGGGCTTTTTTCATGCCCGGATCGAGATGCGATGAAACACTTGCCGGGGGTATGTAGTAGGTGTACGGTCACCGCCGTACACCCGTACCGCATAGGAAGGCCGAACACATTGCCCATCAGGAAAGCCCAAGCCCAAGCCGCAACGGCCACCAAGTTGGAGGCCGACGACCGCAAGCCGTCCGATGACGACCTGCTGATCAGCACCACCTACACCCACACGGGTGCCTACGTCATCATCGCCCTGGACGAGACAATCGACCAGCAGATGGTGTTGTTCGTGCCCGAAGCCGCCGAAGCCATAGGTGATCGGCGGGTGAAAGTGTTGGAGCGCAACCTGACGGTAGCGGAAAGCCTGCGGGTGATCGCAGACAAGATCGCTGACGACCTGAAGGACGTGCCCAAGTCCACCCAGGAGAAGGAAGAGGCAGTCAAGCGCAACGGTCCCGCCAAGCGTGGTGGGGCAGGCCCGCAGAAGACCAGTGATCCCGACGCCCCGTGGGGGAGGCTGGCCGATGGCACACCCAAGCAGAAGCCTGGTCGTCGGGCAGCCGAACCCCCGCCCAAGTCCACCCCGGCCAAGAAGGCGGCGGCGAGCAAGCGTGTGCCCGCCAACGGCGCTACCAAGGCACCGGCTACCAGGAAGCGGACACCGGCAGCCAAGTAGCCTGCGAACACTTACACGCCCACACAGGGGGCAGAGGAAGGCGTCCACTGGACACCGACCCTGCCCCCTTCTTCATGCCCAAACACAGAAAGGTAACACCATGAGTACCGACAACCCCGATGGCGTTGACTACGACGCCATCATCCTTGACGTAGGGGGTGACGAGATGATCACCCTTCGGGGACCGATGGCGACACCACGCCAGGTCGCTGCCGAAGTGGAGAAGGTTCGTGTCGCCCGTGCCAAGCGGCTGAAGGCGGCAAGTCCTGACCATCAGGACGCCTTCGTGCGGTGGGAGCATGGCCGTGACCCGCTGTACTTCAAGCGGTTCGTCCACTTGCCGCCTGACGGGGAACCGCTGATGATCTACGTCAGCGCCCCCGCCCTGCGGGAAGCCCTGAACGCCGAACTCCGGTTGGGTGCCGATCCCATCCAGATCAACAGCTTCACCGAGATGTCGCTGGCCGGGATGATCTACGGCAGCTACTACAGCGTCATCGAACCCACCGGGGAACCGGGCAGTGCGCACATCTGCGACCTGACCGAAATCACCTGGAAAGAGTTCGAAGCGGCCCGCATGAACGGTTGGCGGTGGGAAGATGAGTAGCCCCAACGCCGATCCCGGCGATTGCAGTGTGTGCGGCAAGCACTACCTGTTCCTGCGCCAGCACGAACGGAAGATTCACGGCATCCTGAAGTCCTCGCCCCGGCGTAGGCGGGTGGACAACGGTCGGGTGAACACCATCGTGGAACACCTGACCCCACCGGCAGCCAACACGTTGCAGCCCGAGTCGCTGATCATCGTGAAGTTCAACCCTGGCCTGGCGACAGGACTTGGGGCCGATGGGTCCATCTGGATATGCGAGAAGGTACGTGATGGCAAAGACTGACGAATACACGCCGGTCAACGAACTGCCTGACACCCTGCTGACCTGCAAGGCTCTGTGGGCGCACGATTGGGGCAAGAACCCTAGCCCCAACTTCCCCACCGGGATGCTGTCACGGATGGCCTCGTTCATCGTGGCCCTGCGCTGCAAGCGGTGTCGGCGGGAACGCTACACCTACCTCGACAGCAAGGGTCGGAAGATCGGACCCCACTACTACCGCAACCCCATCGGCTACCCCAAGACCCACCGGATGGACAGCGACACGCTGTGGCAGGAGATGACTGCCCGCAGCTTGTTGGTGCAGCCGGTGTCGGTCAACGGTCCCGCCTCGTAAACACTTATGCACAGCCTGTGGATGGTGCCCCTGTGGATAACCTGCCGGGGGCATCATCCCTGGTCAGACCCCTTGCGGGACTTGGGCCGGGCTGCTAATATGATCCCATCAACATACGCACCACGTCTACCTGGAGGTAATACATGGCAAAAGTTGCACCAATACCCGCCCTGGACGAACTGTTACTGCGACTGCGGGAACTGAAGCGCACCATCGCCCAGGCCGAGGAACAGCGGGTCGGCAAGAACCTTGATGGCGTGGAATGCCAGCTTGCCGCCCTGATGAAGGAATGGGGAATCACCACCACCAGCGTGACGGAAGGATCACTGAAGATCACCGGCACCCTGGTCGAGTCCACCGGACTGACCATTGACGAGGAACGGCTGAAGCGTGCGGTCGGTGCCACCAAGTGGCAGGGCATCACTAGCCGGGTACTCGACCGGGCCAAGCTGGAAGACGCCATCGCCAAGGGGACCATCGACCCCACCCTGGTGGCCGAATGCAGTCAGGAAACACCTCGCCGTCCCTACGTGAAGGTCGGGGAACGTGTCCTGAACGCCACACAGCGGATGAGCGGACGGCGGCGAGCGTGAAGCCCGTCTTCGCTGACGTGCCCGACAGTGGCATCCATGCCGCAATGGACGCCAAGGGCATCAAGGGCTACACGACCAAGACGGTCGCTGAAGCGGTGGGTGTCTCGACCCTGACCATCACCCGGTGGCGCAGGGCGGGACTTGTCAAACCCGAAGTGTTTCAGCACGGCAAGATCATGGCCTACGTGTTCAGCGCCGAAGACATCGAGACTTGCATCAACATCCACAAGACCATGAAGGCGGGTCGTCGGCAGGCAGGTGATGACAGTGTACGCATCACCAACCCACCGAAGATACCGGTGATCAATCGCAGAGCAGTTGAACGGCACGCATTGCGTCAAAGCCAGAAGGGAACCCCCACCCGTGGTAAGACGATCACCGACCCTGGAGTTCGAGAGGCAAAGAAGGGAGCTTGACAGCCAGTTCCAACGCATAGCCCGATACGAACAGTTCCGCCACCTGCAATGGCTGGACGTGGCAGAGGTTCACAACCTGATGCTGTGGGAACTGTGGGTGGCCGTGAATCACTTCGACGCCCGCAACCGTCCCGGCATGACCATGATGAAATACTGGACAACACTTTGGAGGAACCGTAAGGCCAAACTGATCAAGTCGCATCTGTCCCACACCGCCGTGTTCAACTACGAGGCCATCAGCCTGGACGAAGCGGCGGGTACCGGTCACCTTGACCAGCACGTCCCACCATGCCCGGTGCCAGGATCACTGGAGAGGCGGGTGTGGCGGGCGCTGTGCCTGTTGCCCATGTCGGCCAGCCTGATGGTGGACATCCGGCAGGACTTGGGCATCACGAAGCGGATGCTGGACGGAATACTGGAGAGCTTCCGCAACGCAGAAGTACACGGCTACTTGACCCGTGGTGGTATGTAGTAGGTGCCGGGATGGTGCGGCCCGCCCCCGCACCTACCGGCACCCCTACTGCATCACGTCCCAAACAGGAGGTAGCCATGCCCTTCGGGCAACAGGTAGGCAGCATGAAGAAGCTGAAGGAGGGACTGAAGTCGGGCGCAGGTCCGATCAAGTTCATCCCGAAGAACGGGAACATCATGGTCCGGTTCTTGGAGGAACCCGACAAGTGGGTCAAGTACCTGGAAGTGTTCGACGCCGTGCGCAACGTGGGTTGGCCGGTGCCCGAGGACGAATCGGCACCGGGGTTCCCCGATCCCGACATGCGCAAGACCAAGCGGTACCTGGCCAACGCCGTGAGCATCGAGCGGGACGAAGTGATCGCCTTGCAGATGCCCACCACCTTGGTCAATGACTTGGTGGTGCGCTACGAACGGTACGAAACCCTGCTGGACCGGGACTACGAGTTGTTCCGTACCGGTGAAGGCATGACCGGCACCAACTACGGTCTGACCCCTGAACCGGCCAGCAAGCGCAACATGGCCAAGTACAAGCCGCTTGACCTGGAAGAGGCGCTGCAACAGGCGTATGACGCTGTGTGGGCTGAAGGTGACGACAGCGACATCGAAGAGGAAGCCGAGCCGCCCGTCAAGAAGGCCACCACCCGCAAGGCGGCGGCACCAGCCAAGAAGGCGACCAAGGCCACCAAGCGTGCGCCCAAGCCGCCTGAACCCGAACCCGAGCCTGAGCCGACACTGTTCGACCTGGGTGAACTGGCTGACAGCGACGACGAAGGCAACGACGACGCCGTTGAGCGACTGACCGCATTGGCTACGGCGACAGGGGTCAACCCTGACGACTATGGGACTTGGGCCGACCTGGCTGAAGTCCTGGCCAATCAGAACGGTGACGACGACGCCGAGGAACCCTTCGACGCTGAAGACGAAGACGCCGAACCTGCCGAAGACAGCGAAGGCGACGACAACTACAGCGAAGAGGAACTGATGGGCATGACCATCGGTGAACTGCGTGTCCTGGCCCGTGACAACGGGATCGTGACCCGTGGCATGGGTAAAGGCGAAGTCGTTGCGGCACTGATGGGTGCCGAGTAACCACAGATTCCCCTTGCGGTAGGGGAACAAGAAGGGCCGTCGTCCGGTGCATTGCGTGCCTACCGGGCGGCGGCCCTTCGCTATCTCCGGGGGTCATATGCAGTACAGCAACTACGCCGTCTGCCAATCGTGCGGACGGACCCTGACACGGGCTGCTGCTAAAGAGGATGGCTGGCTGATCGCCCCGTCCAAGCATCATCCCGACATCGACATCATCCGATGCTTCCGCCACATCACCTTACGGGCGCTCGACCGGTCCTTTGCGGGCCGGACGAAATGGTGGATCAACACTATGAACGAAGGGAAGGCCCGTGCCCTTCT
>Ga0126378_10000258_pt1 | contig 40656 bp, 56 predicted proteins | sample PanSoiMetPlot_23_FD_92587 | JGI IMG/M metagenome (GOLD analysis project Ga0126378, IMG submission 92587) | Tropical forest soil microbial communities from Panama - MetaG Plot_23 | ecosystem: Environmental > Terrestrial > Soil > Tropical forest > Bulk soil | place: Panama | collected 2016-02-17 | reverse complement strand
TACGCCGCCGTCAGCGGCTACGGCCCGCGCATGAACTGGGGCGACAACGCCACCGTCAGCTACCGCCTGCGCGGCTCGACCGGCTTCCCCGGTCCGATGGGCGACACCGCCTGGCACGCGGTCACCCCACCCATCACGCTGAACGGTCAGCGCGTGAACCTGCCGCCGAACGTGGCCGGCATCGCCTGCGAATTCGCCGTGGACCTGGCCAACCTGTCCACGTCGGAGACACCGGTGTTCGAAGGGCTCGGCTTCCACGCGCGCGTGGTGCCGGACTTCCGTTACGACTGGACGGCGACCATCGACGCCCGCGACGTGGTCGCCCGCAAGGACGGCGCCAGCGTGCGCCAGTCGGGTCGCCAGATCCGCGACGTGCTCGTCACCGTCTCTGCCCAGCCCTACCTGGCCACCGTGGAACTCCCGGACGAGACGATCGAAGGGCTCGCCTTCGTGCAGTACCAGGAGCGCCTGCTGCCACACGACGGCAAACAGGCGCGCTTCGGCCAGCAGTGGGCCATCGACCTGCAGTTGACCCAGTTCACGACCGAGGCCGTCATCGGCACCGTGGGCCGCCTGCGCGGCAACCTGGTGGGCAACCTGCGCGGCTACACCGTGGGCGAATTGAGAACGATGTGAGTTTTCCCCACACGCCGCAGCCCACCAGCGGCACGCTCAGCATCCGGGTCATCCGCGCCTGTCGGGTGCACGCAGAGTGCGCGCTCGAGTGTCCGGAGCGCAAGGTCCTCGACCGTGGCGTGGTGGCAAGCTTCGATCGTCGATTCGATATCAAACAGAAGATCAAGGAGGCCTACTGGACGTGGCGTCACTCGTCCCAAGCGTCGGAGTAGAGAGATAGAACGTGCTGAGCGCGCTCACGCTTGACGATCAGGTAGGGAAAGATTGCGGTAAGCAAGTGAACGACGTCATGGCGACGATGCACTTGCCAGCAATAGACCCGTTTCTTCGGCGTACCGTCCACCTTCAATTGTGTGGTTCGGTCACGGACTTCGAGGTGGGCTCCAAATGCGTGCAACCATCGGATGACCGGTTCATCTGTCATCGCCACCTTGACACACCAGTGGTTGTTCAAGAATGGAATCGAGCCTTCGCCATCAATGATTCCGGCGATGTAGGCCCGAACGGCTACATCATCCGGGATGGTGAGTGTGGGACGACGGTATGGCGTGGGCGCATACGCGAATCGTCGTTTCAGGAGTCTTCCAAGGGAAGTCTGATTCACGTTTCGTTCGGCAGCGATCTGTCTGACCGTGACCCCAGCGAGGACGCGCGCGTGGGCAACGTCGAGATCCTCCTCGGTCCACTTTTTCATGTAGCGACGGGCCCCAGGTCTGTTCCGCCCAATGGCAGCACACGCCTGACCACAGAACCGCTGACGCGCGATGCCCATGAACGAAACGCCACAGTGAGCGCAGGCCGCGTGGAGAGTGCGGTGACTCATAGCTACTATTGTACTCAGCCAGGAGGTAAGCCACTGTGAGTTCCTTGGTCCCGACCGTCGGAAAAGCCGTAATTTCGGGTCGGATGTTCGGCGCGACGCCGAGCCAGGCAGAGCCGCACTTCATCGGCTGGGGCACCGGCGCGACAGCTGGCTCGGCCGCCTCGACGGACCTCAGCACGCCGGCCGCCGAGGCGCGCGCCAGCGGTGTCTCGAGCCAGTTCACCACCACGAATACCAACGACACGTTCCAATGCGTTGGAACATTGACGGCCACTGGTGCCAAGACGATCACCAATGTTGGTCTTTTCGATGCCGCTGGGTCAGGCTCACCACCATCCGGCGGTGTGCTCTTTGCGATCTTTGATGGACTATCCCAAGCACTTAATTCCGGAGACAGCATCCAATTAACCTGCCGTGTACAGTTCACTTGATGTGTCTCGTATTATCATGCACCTAGTAGTCTACAATGACTGGGTGGCAGGCAAACGACTCGCGCAATCGAAGCCCTGTTTGCGATGTGGGCACCCCTTTCATCCGTTTATTGGACGTTTCGAAACTCAGAAGTACTGCTCACGCCGATGCAGTGAGCAGCCTCGCATGCTTCTGAAATCCCTCACCAGTGAACAGATCGCGTGGCTTGCAGGCTTGCTCGATGGCGAAGGCAACGTCATCACCTTCACACGCCCCAAATACAAGAATCGGATCCTGCGAGTCAGCATCACCAACACGAACATTGAGCTTCTCAGTCGTGTGAAAGAGTGGACAGGGATTGGTTTCATAGCAGGACATACCGATAACAATCCGAAGCACAAAATCCGCTACAACTGGATCATCGGCGGTGCCAACGCCAGAGAGTTTCTCCGTCTGCTCAGCCCCTGGCTCATCGTCAAGCGCGACATCGCGCACGAAGTCATGGATGAAGTTCCAGCACACTGGAAAATAGCCGGCTAGATCGCATGACGCTGACCTGGCCGTCGCTGCCCACCAGTTGCGACGGCGCCCCGGCGGTCTTCCCGGAGTTCTTCCGCATGGACTCCTGGGAAACGCTGCCGCTCTGCTTCGACGCCAGTGGCATGCTGGGGACGACCCCGATCCTGTTCGCGTCGGCGCAGTTGATCCAGCTCAACGTCGGCACCGACTACGCCGCCGGGCGCGCCGGCCCGGTACAGATCGACGGCGCCAGCATGACCCAGATCGTGACCAGCCTGGTGCCGCACCAGCGCTACCGCCTGGTCATCCAGTTCAGCACCGACGGCGTGACCATCTGGGCGCCGTACCTGATCGTGGAGTGCGTCGCGTGACGGCGTATCAGTACTGGTTGCCGCTGGTCCCCATCTCCACGTTTCGCGGCACCACCGTCGGCGGTATGCGCGGGCGGACGGTCGGCTCGCTGAAGGGCTCCCTGCCCCAGACCCAGGCGCTCAGCCTCCGACGTGCCATCAACCTGACGCGTGTGCTGGCACAGCCGCAGGCGCTGAGCCTGATCACCCAGAAAATCTTCCTGCGCGTCGTGACGGCGACCGAGGCGCAGACGGTCGCGCTCCGTCGCCAGGTGAGCCTGACGCGCGCCCTGACCGAGGCGCAGACGCTCGCGCTGAGCGTGCGCCAGTCGTTGCTGCGCACCGTCGCCGCGGTCCAGGCCGAGTCACTCAGCGTGCGCCGCGCGGTCAGCCTGACACGCGTGATCGCCGAAGCGCAGAGCGCGAGTCTGATCGCCGCGCGCACCGTGCTGCGCACGCTGACGGCGGCGCAGGCGCAGGCCACGTCCCTGCTGAAACAGGCGCAGGTGCGCCGCGGCCTCAGCCAGGCACAGACCGCGCTGCTGGCCGGGCGAGCGATCACCCTGACACGCGCGCTGGGCCAGCCGCAAGCGCTCGCGCTCAGCGTGAGCCGCGTGCTGACGCGCACCGTCACCACGGTCCAGTCGCAAGCGCTCGGCATCAGCGCGCGCAGGGTCGCGCTGCTGACGCTGAGCGCGGCGCAAGCCCAGGTCGCGCACCTGCTGCAGCGCAGCATGGTGCTGAGCGTCATCCAGCGCCAGGGCTCGCCGACGCTGGTGGGTAGCCTGCGCGGCACCAGCGTGGGACAGCTGCGCGGCCAGAGCATCGGCTCGCTCTACCACCTCGTGCTTGTCCAGCAAGTACGCGTAGCGCGCGTCATCGTCGAGGTGACCGCGGTCAGTCTGCACGCGTCGTTCGGGCGCCTGCTGCTAGCCACTCAGGCGCAGACCGCGCGCCTGCTCGAACAGGTCGGCCTGCGCCGTACGCTCGTCCAGGCCCAGAGCGCGAGCATCGCCGCGTCGCGCCTGGTCTTCCGCACCCTGACGACAACCCAGGCCCAGTCGGCCAGCGCCAGCCTGCAGCGCATCGTGCTGTGGTTCCTCGCGATCAGCCAACCGCAGACGACGCGCCTGCAGCAACAGGTCGACCTGATCCGGAGCGTGACGCAGGGCTTCGCCTTCTCGTTGCTAGGGCTGGGCCCGCATCGCTCGGTGGTGTCCGCGACGCAGACTCAGACGGTCAGTCTGCAGTTGCTGGCGATGGGCCCGCTGCAGCGCTTCGAGGTTGGCCCACGTGCGCTCACCTTTGTCACCGGCGCGCGCGATCGCTGCTTCGCGGTACCGGCACGGTCACTGTGCTTTGGCGTGCGCGGCTCACAGACACCACCCCGGCTCGTGGTGCTGCCGTGGCACACGTCCAGACCACCGTCGCCAGCACCACTGCCGCGTCGGCCCCGACCCCCGTCTACTCCCATCCTCAGGAGGCGCTAGAGAACATGCCGAATATCACCCCCGAGCTGGGGCTCGCCATCGCCGTCGATTCGGACGACACCGCCACCTATCTGGAGACGAACCTCGGTGGCAGCCTGACCACCGTCGACTCACTGTTCAACGCCAGTTCCGGACATACCCATAGTGGCGCGCACCAGGGCGGCCCGATCACCTCGGCGGGCGTGGCCGACGGCTCGCTCACCAACGCCAAGCTCGGCCCGGACGTGGCGCGCGCCAATTTACTGACGAATGGTGGGTTTGAACTCTGGCAGAGGGGAAACGGACCCTTCACGGCGAATGGCGCGTTTGCGGCTGATCGCTGGACGCTTGGGCTTGCCGGAACAGATACGTTGTCAGTCAGCAGAAACACCGCGAATCAAGACGCTGGCTCGGCCACGTGTGCAGCCTGCACCTTCACGCTTGGGACGGGTGCTGGTGGGACGGTGTTCAGCCAGAAGTGCGCCGGCGCTGACTACGGGCAACTCAGTTCCAGGCAGTTGACACTTTCCGTCCGGGTCAGCACGACAGTTGCGAATGCCGTACGTCTGGGCATCTACAACGGCTCCGCGTGGACGTACGGCGCGTACCATCCGGGGACTGGTGGCTACCAGACGCTGACTGTCACAACGACCATGGCGAGCGGGACAGTGGACGGCTGGGTGGGCGTGTATTTCGCGGCCTCCTGCACCGCCTATCTCGACAACGCCAATCTAGTGGTGGGCTCGCAGCCGGCCAACTACGTGCCGCTGCACCCGGAGGAAGAGCTGGCACGAGTTCAGCGGTACTACGAGATCATCGGAATCCAGCCAGGGGCCTTTAATTTCACGGTGTATCAGGCGGCGGGCACCGCAGTGTGGTTACCGATCCAATTCCGTACAAGCAAAGCGGTGAATCCCACCTTGACCAAAAACGGCACCTGGCCTGTCGCGAATTGCAATCAGCCCAGCTTTGTCGGGGGCGGTCCCGACCTTTTCTCCATTGGCGCTACGGCCACGGCAACCGGCACGGTGTCGTTCAACAACAGCGTGAGCGGCTGTACGGTAACAGCGGAGGCCAACCCGTGAGTGTCTACGTAAGCGATTTCACAACGACTCCCTGGACGGTGCATCACGACGACGCGCCCGGCGGCGCACACGAGGGCACCGTCGATCCCACCACCATCGTCCACACCAAAAATCCGGCTGGCACCGACGACCACAATTTTCTCATCGTCGTCTGCCCGGTGTGCCAGGCCGCCAGCACCCACCCGGTGGGTGGCGGAGCGCAGCCGCAGAGCGTGCAGCAGATGTTCGTCACCAAGTGCCAGACGGACGGCTGCGTGTGCGGCCAGGTCGCGGCCACCGACGCCGACACGCTCGCCGAGTCGCACGTGCGTTTACAGGTGAACCGTCAAGACGGACCGGGTCGCTGGCAGTTGGGGTAGCAGATGACCGAAACCGAGTTTCAGTTCAAGGTGGTGTACGTCGATCCGGGCAACGGCCTGATCGTGGGCATGGAGCCGTCCGGCGGCGCGGTCGGCAACGCCCACAAGGTCGCGGTGCTGTTCGATCCGAACGAATACGAGGTGCTGATGCGCACCGACCCCGCCTATCTGTCTGCCGACAAGAATCACGTGCTTGCGGAGCCCGACCACTGACATGAGCGAGCAGGACGCGCGCGTTACCCAGTTACAACAACAACAGGCCTTGATGACCGCCGCGCTCATCGCGGCCCTCGAGGGCCGTTGGCAGGGCGCCGGCTCGGTCGAGGCGTATCTGTACGCGCTCGACCCGACGTTGCAGGGCCAGCTCATCCCCGACCCGCCGGTGCTCTCGTCGTGAGCATGGAGCTCGACCAGCTCGACCAGCAGCAAGCGCTGCTGACCGACTCGCTACGCAAGATGCTGGAGGGGCAGTGGACCGGCTTCCCATCGCTGGAGGCCAACGTGCTGGCGCTCGATCCGGGCGTGGAGCTCGCCCCGCGGCCGCCGGTCCTCGAGTCCGAGGCGGGGCCACCGGCGCCGTCTGGCTGGTGGGCTGACTACAACCCGAACGAGGGCATGCCGCGGCAGGCCTACTCGTGGAGCTGCTCGGCGTGCGCGCTCGCCTGGGTGCTGCGTGCGACGCAACTCGACCCGAACGCGAGCGAGCAGTCGTGCATCGACGCCATCGGCTACCCACAGAACATCAACCCGACGTACGGCCTGATGGATGGCAGCGGCAGCCAGTTGCGACGCGTCGTGGGCGACTACGGCGTCACCACGGGCCAGGCGTGGCTCAACTACGACACCTGTTACGCCACGTTCGCCGACACCACGGGCATGATGTCCGGCGGAGCCTGGTATCACTGGGTCGCCGTTCGCGGCCAGGACGGCGGCAACCTGTGGATTGCCAACTCGGCACCCGGCTATCAGGGCGTGTACGACACGCTGACGCGCTCGCAGTTCAACGCGCTCGGGCCGTTTTCCGTGGTGTGGCTGCTGCACTGACCGTGGCTCAGCGTGGCCCCGTTCCTGCTGCTGGTTGCCGATTTTCTCAGCAACCACGCGCTGCCGACAATCGCGGGCTTCGTAGCCGGCCTCGCCGGCGCTGAGGTGAGGCTGCGCTGGCGTGAAGGATCTGGGCGACCGTCAGCTCGCGCTGTACAAGACGCTGGCAACGGTGGTGGTGGCCGTCGTGCTGATCGTGGCGATGACGTGGATCGTGGTCAGTCCGACGACGGATGAGGCCGCGAGCAAGGCAGCGCTGCTGGTCGTCGGTTCTGCCGTGGGCTTCATGTTCGGGCGCGAGACGGCAGGCTAGAGCTATTAGTTCTTATCGCTACCAAGCAGTCGCAGGATTCGGCTATACAACTCGTCCGGCAGGATTGTGCCGTACCCGACCACGTCTGCTAGCGCCGCCCGCAGCCGCTCGATCTCGGCATCTCTGTTGCGAATGATGTCAGCGTCACAATGGCAGTGCTGTTGATCTGCTTCGAACAACGCGACCACACGTACTCGATCTTCATGTGACTCGATCACTTCGACCAGAAGGCTGTCGTCAGATTTGATCGACATATCACTCCTTATCGCGAGCAAGCGCCGTCGGACAAGGCCACTGCTTCTCGCACTCGTCGCACCACTGCACACCGTCAAACTTGTGAAGGTCTAGCGCCGCCCGCAGCCGTTCGTTCTCGGCGCGGAGTTCGTCAATCTTGGCTTTCGCTCGATCCATCGCTTCTGTGGAGGCGCGGCTTACGATCATGAGTCCGTCACGTTCAGCACAGACCCGGTCATACTTGTCCGCCAGGCTCTCAGTTTGGTTCATATAACGGCACTTATGGTGATCAAACGGCCCAGAACTGCTGTTGCCAGCGTTCCCAGGCACGCGTGACACCACCGGTTCCGGGGAAAAGGTCGATCAGCGTGTCGCCTCGTTTCAACCCAAGCAGAGCAAATATCCAGAAGCACACGCCCTCGGGTTTGGCGCCAACCAGCCCGCGTTGCAACGCGATCGGGACCGAGCACCAGTCGCGCACGGTCTCTTCCTGCCGATCAGTCCGTCGTCGGCCACCGCGGAAGATAACTGGCTCCCAAAGATAGCCAGGGTTGACGCCCGGTTTCATCACGCCGAATGGCTTGACCCACGCCCCGACTCGCACGTCGTCTGGGCACACTGCAAGCACCTGCTTGAGCGTGGTGCTGGCCGTGTGCAGCGCCCACGCGTCGGGATACTCGGCGCACAGTTGAGCGATCAAGTCACCGTGATCGACTTCGCCCGCATAGTCAGGGTGCCTTTTATAGAAGCTCGACATGCCTGGGTAGGGCGGATCGGCGTAGGCCGCGATCACGACGCGATTCTATCTGTCGCTTTGGTAGATATAGCCACCATCATCTCTAGCTGAAGAAGTCTGGCAGGGTCTCGCGCCACGGGCAACGCTCGCAGTAGACCGACCCCCCGTCGAAGCGGATCAAGTGACCGAACAGCGGCCAGAAGACGTCGAACCAACCTGGCAGGCGGCACCTCCAGTAGCGCATGAGCCTCTCCCCTCGTAGAACAGCGATAATACATCAGGGGGACACCGTGCTCGAACAACGACACTACACTGGGCAAACTTTGCCGCGACTCACTCGATTGCGCGAGCTGCGGCTGCGGGCCGCGCTGACCCAGACGGAACTGGCCGAGCGCGCCGGCGTGGCGAGGACCACCATCGTCCGCCTCGAGGCCGGCGACCCGAACGTCCTGCCACCCACCTTGCGCAAGATCGCCCGCGCCCTGCACGTCCGTCCGCGCGACCTGATCGGCGACTGAGTACACTGCGTGCATGTCACGCAATACCCGTCGCAGACGGCGGGTTCCAGCGACTGTCTGGGGGACGACGACCGGGGTCGGTGAGTTTGGAGGGTAGCTCGCGGCAGGGGCTGGAAGGGGGCCACGCGAAGACCGTGTAATCAGAATAGGGCCGTCGTTGAACTCAAGTCCAACCCGTCTGTTACGCCACGTTACGCCAACCTGTTGTATAGTGGTGGCCCCGGCGGGGCTTAGACCGCCGAGGCCTACACCAGCACGAAAGAGTTCACGTCCGTGCCAGTGCCTAAACAGCCTACCAATCGTCCCAAGCGCCTCGACCACGAGGGCACCGTCTACCAGATCAAAACGGGTCCACGCGCGGGTTCTTGGCGCGCTCAGATCCGTGTCGCCGGTGGCCCACGCCGCACGTTCACGGGTCGCTCCGAGGCCGACGTCAAGCAGAAATTGCTGGATGCGCGGTGGCGCGACAGCCACGGTCTCCTGCCGCCGTCCCGCGGCGAAACCTACGAACAGTACGCCCGCAACTGGCTCTCTGCTCGGCGCCACGAATTGCGCTACAACACGTTGCGCTCGTATCGACTGAACCTGGAAAAGCACATCTTTCCGTACCTCGGCCATCTAGCGCTCGTCGACATCAAGCGCCGCGATATCCAGCGCGTACACCTTGCGCTGCAAGACACGGGGCACAAGCCCAAAACTGTGCAGCTCGTGCATAGCATCCTCACCCTCGTGCTGGCTTCTGCTGAGGCGGATGAATTGATTACGAGCAACGTGGCTAGAGGTATGCGCCTGCCGAAACGCCAGGCTCCGGGGTTTGTGCCGCTCGATCCGACCGAGATTCAGACCCTGATCGACGCCATGCATGATGACCCACTCGAGGCGTTGTTCCTGCTGACACTGGCGTGTGGTCTGCGTCGCGGCGAGGCGTGCGGCGTGCGCTGGTCTGACTTCAACTTGGCTCAGGGCACGCTCCACCTGCAGGGACAGATCGTGCGTGAGCCGAAGAGCAAATTCGTCTTCTCTCCGCTCAAGAGCGGCACCGGGCAGAGCTTGTTGATCAGCGTGCCGCCGCTGGTCGTCGACGCGCTGCTGGTGCACAGGGACCGTCAGGCATTTGTCAGGACCCACGCGGCTGAGTTGTGGAAAGAACAGGACTACGTCTTTACCAACGCCATCGGCGACCCGATCGACCCGATGCAGGCGTACCGTATGTTCAAGTTGTTGCTGCAGCGCGCCGGCCTGCGCGACCAGCGCTTTCATGACCTTCGCCACGCGACGGCCAGTCTGCTGCTATCGTGGGGGCTTGAGCTGTGGTTGGTGAGCAAACTGCTGCGCCACGCGGGTCTGTCAATCACGCTGGACATCTACGGCCACCTCTACCAGCAGACAGGCAAGGACGTGGCTGAGCGCATGGACGCCTTCATACGGGAGGCGCAAAACCGCACTCAGGACGCGCGCTGACGCTCGAGAAACTCATCGAGAGCCGACAGTGGGATCAGGCGCACGCGGCCGACCTTGACGCTCCTGAGCGTGCCCTTGAGCACCTGGCGCTGCACCTCGCGCTCGCTCAGGCCCAGGCGCCGGCCGACTTCGTCCATGCGCAGCGCGTTGCTGGGATGTTCAGCAGCCTGCAAAGCGTCGCGCTCGGCCAAGCGCGCCAGCACCTCGTCGGCCACGCGCTGCGCCAGCACATCCACAAACGCTTCGAGCGGACCCGTAGAGTCGGTCACGCTTTTCAGTTTGTGACGCGCTCGTAGCCGCCGGCACGACAGGCCACAGGTCAGTTTCATGTCGCACTGGTGTCTCGTTTCGAGTTGACCCACCGATTTCCTATCCACGTCCTACGGGCATACCGGCATTGGTTGACGTGGGGTTAACGTCGGGGTAACAAATACCTAAGGACACGGCCGCATTCGTTCTCAGATCGAGGCGAAAACCATTGTGTTGAGTTGGCCGCAGGGCAGAACCGCTGTTCTATAATCGCGTCTGTCATTTGGGGGATGCCGCATGTTCAACTCGGTGAGTTCACGTACCCATTTTCGGGGCAAGTCAGACACTGACGTGCGTGGCGGATCGCCGGGCGGGCCGGAGGCTCAATGAGGCCCCGTGGAGAACCACGAAGACACCCGCGTCGATCGCCTGATCAGCATCATCGAGACCCTGGTTGGTCGCCAGCTCCCATTGCCCCTGAAAGGGGTCGACCAGCTCCCGCCTGACCCACCGGAGCCCCCGCCGACTACCGGCCCCTTCCACAACGATGACCTGAACACCTACCGCGGCTTCCGCATCTTCTGGCAGCAGCGTGAGCATATCAAGGCGCCCGACGTCAAAACCATCACCCGCAAGTGTCTCACGAACTGGGACTTCGACGATTCCGAGAAGACGCTCCTGCGGGGCATGGACCACTACCACCTGACGAAAAAGACCGGCCTGCGCACGTTCTGGCCACCCTCGACCTGGCCCGAGGAGGAGCCACCCGCGCGGCCGGGTCCGTCTCCGCTGAGCAAAGCGATCCTCTTGGCTAGCTCGCTGGCGGGCGCGCGACTGGTAGCGCAGCCCTGCCTGCTGCACTTGCACCACCTGCTGCACCACGCCACCTGAACCCGCCAGAGTGGACACGCGCGTGTCCACTCTGAGAAGGAACATCGGCCATGAAACTGGCCGATCCGGAGTCGTGTTGGCGTGTGCTCCGGCCACCCACGATGGACGTCCTATGAAAGAGGGATCGCTGCTGATCGTGGTGGATACCGAGCACCGCCAGCAACTCGTCTACTGGGCGAAGAAACACCACCGCTCGACTCTCCGCGACGAGGCCGCGTATCTGGTCGAGTGGGCACTCGACGAGCTCGATCGTCGCGAAGTCGAAGAACCCGACGCGGCCGCCTAGTTCGATGGCTGAGAACACGCCTGGCACCGCTGTGCCCGAAGCCGAGATCGACTGGCTCCCGGGCAGCGAGCCCGACCTGAGCGACCGCGAGCTGACGCTGGTCCGCAACGCCCACGCCGAGGGCTACGCCCGTGGCGAACAGCACGCCTACGACCGCGGCTACCAGCGGGGCATGCGCGACGCCGTGGAGGCGATGACGACCATCACCACCCGCGTCAGCACGCGCGAGGTCCTCGAGGCCATCAAGACGCTGAACGCGCTCACGCACGCCGAGGTCGCGGTCTGATGGCGCGCCTGGTGGTCACCGTGGCGATGGGGCTGATGGCCGTGGTGAGCAGTCCCAGCCTGGCCGCGGCAGCGAGCGAGAGTGGCATGGGCGACGACGTCCTGACGGGTGTGGACGGGAGCAGCCAGGACGGTGGATCCGTCAGTGCTGTGCCGGACCCGACGGTGGCCGTCGTCGCCCAGCAGGCGCCCGTCGGCGTCTACGACCGGCTGGCCGCGTGCGAGAGCAACAGCCACTGGGCCGCCAACACCGGCAATGGCTACTCGGGCGGCCTGCAATTCGACGACGTCACCTGGACCGAATACGGAGGACGCGCCTATGCCCCCAGAGCCTATCTGGCTACACGTGGCCAGCAGATCGCCGTCGCCGAGCGGCTCCACGCCGCACGCGGCTTTGCCCCGTGGCCAGCCTGTTCGCGTCGTCTCGGACTTCGCTAGGGTGCCTCACCTGAACGGGGTGAGGCCCCGCCCGGCCTACGCCGCCACCGCGCGCACGACGCTGAAGGACTGGATCGTGTGCGGCGTGGTCGGCTTCGGCCTGGTGCTGACCGGCGTGCTCGCGCTGGCGGCGCTGTTCGGCGCGGTGTGGCTGATGCTCAGCATGCTGCGCCACGTACTCAACGCTCTCGCGTAAGAACGCTTCTCAGAAGCTCAGATCCAGAACAGAAAGAAGGAACCAGATCATGCCTCGCCGACCCGACAGCTCAGGCTTCTCCCTCAGCATCGATGAGGACTTCGATGAAGCCAACACGTATCGCGTGAAGCTTTACGAAATCGAAGAACGCGAGTCCCAGTTCTCGGACTCCAAGGGCAAGATGGCCGTCATCTGGAAGATGAACATCTACCGCGATGACGGCACGGTGTTCAACGACCCGCGCACCGGCCTGCCGTTCGACCTGTGGGCGTGGACCAGCGACTCGACGTTCTCGTCCTCCAAAGCCCGCGGCTACATCCACGCCTTCCTCGGCGGCGAACAGGCCGACGAGGTCATTGACGACTTGATCGACACCGGCTTCGCCGAGGGCCTGGTCGGCAAGACAGCGCGCGGCTCGTTCGAGACCCACATGACCGACGACGGCAGCGAGCGGCTGCGTCTGCTCTTGCTGCGCCCGGACAAGCGCCGCCAGGTCGCTGAGACCCGCAAGGCCGTCGAAGCCCGCCGAGCGGCTGCCGTTGCCAGGCAAGACGAAGACGACATCGCCTCCTGATGCGTCGCTGCGCGGAGTGCCAGAGGCGCTTTGTCCCGAGCAAGGGCTCGCGGCCTGACGCGCGCTTCTGCTCGCCGCGCTGCAAGCGACGTCTTCACAGCCGCCTGTGGCGAAAGCGCCAGCGTGCCCGCTAGATGCCGCGACGTCCGACGTCCGCGCGGACGCTGCTCGACGGGCTGGTCAGCGAAGACCAGTTCGAACGCTGGGTGGTGGCCGTGGCTAAGGCCTACGGCTGGCACGGCTACCACACCCGTAAAAGCTATGGCGCGGTGATGGGCGTGACGCGCGAGGACGCCTACGGCTGGCCGGACTGGGCCTTCTGGCACCCGCGCAAGCAGCGCTTCCTGCTGCGCGAGCTCAAAGCTGAACGCGGCGTGCTGACCCGCCACCAGCGCCGCGTGCTCGAGGAGTTGGTGACCTGCGGCGTCGACGCGCGGGTCTGGCGCCCCGGTGATGAACCTCTGATTCTGGAGACCTTCAGTGCGTGACCACGCCTCAGGAAGCCCCCTACAGCCTGCTCGAGCACGACCTGCGCTACCTGGCCATGGGCCTGCCCATCTTTCCGGTCTGCGGCCTGGTGCCGCATACGCACCTCGATGAGGAGGGGAGGCTGGTCGCCTGCCTCGACCCGGGCAAGGTGCCGCTGGTCAGGTGGAAGCCATACCAGGATCGGCTGCCGAGCGAGGGTGAGATCTTTCGCTGGCGACGGCGCTGGCCGGACCACAACATCGGCATGGCGACCGGCCACCTGAGCCGCATCGTGGTCATGGACCTGGACGGCGAGCTGGCTATCAGAGTCGCCCAGGCGCGCGGCTACGCCAACGGGCCGCACGTGTTCACCGGCCGCGTCGGCGGGCTGCACCGCTACTTCGGATATCAGGAAGACGCGCCGCGGAACTTCACGAAACGTGACGGCATCGACTTCCGCGGCGAGGGCGGCTACGTGATCCTGCCGCCGAGCCGGCACGCGCTCGGCCGCGAGTACCGCTGGGGCGAAGAGCTCGACGACGTCGAGGACCTGCCGGCGCTGCCGGAGTGGATGCTGGACCTCTCTCCACCCCGCCGCGAGCGGGCGCCGTCTGACAGCAGCGAGGTTATCGCCGAGGGGGCGCGCAACAGTCGGCTGACGTCGATCGCTGGTGCGCTGCGCCACCACGGCGCGGACGAGGAAGCCATCCTGGGCGCGCTGCTGGGCATCAACGCCCGCCAGTGCCGCCCGCCATTGGCTGATGGCGAGGTGCATCAGATCGCGTCCAGCGTGGCGCGCTACGCGCCGGAGCCCGATGACTCGCCACGCATTCGACTACAGCCTGAGCCACAGGCGGCGGCGACCCACGCGCCACCACGCTGGTGGACGTCGACGTCGATTCAAGACATCGTCGATGAAGAGGTCACCTGGTTTGCCTATGGCCTGGTGGCGCGGGGACTGGCCACCGAACTGGACGGCAAGGTCAAGCGGTCGGGCAAGACGACGCTGGTGCTGAGCATGTGTCGCGCCATTCTGCTGGGCGAAGAGTTCCTCGGTCAGCCCACGGAGTACACGCCGATCGTCTATCTGACCGAGCAGTCGGGCACCAGCTTCAAACGCAACCTGCGCGATGCTGGGCTGCTCGGACGCGATGACCTGCACATCCTGCTATGGAGCGACGTGGCGAAACGTGATTGGCCCACTGTCGCGCAGGATGCCGCGCTGAAGGTGCGCGAGACCGGCGCCGGCCTGCTGGTGGTCGACACACTCGGCCAGTTCAGCCGCGTCCGCGGCGACGACGAGAACAAATCTGGCGCGGCGTTGCGGGTAATGGAACCGCTGCTCGAGATCCAGGCCGCGGGCACCGGAGTGCTGATCAATCGACACGATCGCAAGTCTGGTGGCGAGGTCGGCGATTCTGGCAGGGGCAGCTCAGCCTACGCCGGCGCGGTCGACGTGGTGCTGCACCTGCAACGGACGGACGACGCCAAGCCCGGCACCGAGCGCCAGCGCGTGCTTGAGGGGCTCAGTCGGTTCGAGGAAACGCCAGAGAAGCTGCTGATCGAGCTGACCAGCAAACAGCCCTACACCTACACCGCGCTGGGCGACGTCGCCGACGAGCGTGACCGACGACTACGCATCGACATCCTGAGTTGCTTGCCGACCAACCCCGAGGACGCGGTGCGCGAGAAGGAGCTACAGGAGATGGCCGAGGCCCGCGCCGTCGACTTCCGTCGCGTGCTGAGACGCCTGCTGAACGAAGGAGAAGTCATAAGAATCGGCCCTGGAAAACCGGGACACCCACATCTGTACTACCAGCGGGTCTGGAATACCGAGATTTGATCTCGATTCATCGGACATATGTTCTGCGTCCGGTTTCCACATCTTAACCCGGGACATAGAGGACACACATGCCCACGCAAGACCACAACGCTCAACTCCTCGCGACCCTCGACCGCATCGCGCACGCGCTCGAATTGCTGATCGGCATGTACGCCAACGTGCATGACCTGAACCCAGATGACCTCGAAATGATGCGTCTCGATGCCAACGAAATCGCCACAGACCCAGCCCGGCGCTGAGCGCTGGCCACCCAGAATCATCTGGGCGCGCGAGCGTGGCTGGCTCAATGTCCAGGACCCCGAGGACGGCTCCTGGTTTTCGATTCCCGCTCGCGGCGCGCCCTCGGGCTGGGCCAGGATCGCCTCGGAGGCGAAGCGATGAGCATCATGCCGCACTGGTCGGCGACGCGCTTCATGCTCTTCGAGCAGTGCCCGGCGTCCTTCAAGGAGCGCTACGTCGACGGCGTGGCCATCGAGCCAACGGAAGCCTTGTCCTTCGGACAGGCCGTCCACATGGGGCTGGAAGCCCACTACAACGGCGAGGACGGCGAGCGCGCCTTCCGAGCAGCCTGGAAGCAGATGACGCTCGAGCTGGACGGCCGCGTCAGTCGTGGGCTGACGGCGACAGGCTTGTGCCTGCTGCAGCAGGTCTTCGACCTGAACCTAGCCGGCACGCCTGAGCGTGGCTTTTCGATCGACACCAACTACGAACTCGGCGCGCCGATCGTCGGCGCCATGGATCTGTGGGACCAGCGCGAGAGCGAGGCCTACCCCGAGGGCGTCATCTTCGACTTCAAGACCACCCGTGGCCTGTGGTCGCAGGAGCGCGCTCAGGCAGAGACGTGGCAGCCGGTGCTCTACCCGTGGGCAGCCTGGGAGGAGACCGACCGCTGGCCAGCCTTCGAGTACATCGTGCTCAACCGTTTCACGGGAAGCCTCGAGCGCTTCCGTCGGAAGTGGTCAGCGGACCAGTACCTGGCGTGGCAGTACGACGCCTGGCGCCGCATGGAGACCATCGCCGCGCGGGTCGCCGCGGGCGACTTCGTCTGCAGTGGCCAGCACGGCGCGTGTCCCGAGTGTGGCGAGCGCTGGTCGCACGAGCACGTGTGTGACGACACCCACCAGCGGAGGATTCGTCTATGACCGTCACCGATCACGAGCTCGAGCTCGTCTCCGAGATCCGCAGCCTGGCGCTGCGCATGCTGCAGTTCGACCAGATGATCGAGCAGATGTTGCAAGTTCAGCGCTACTCGCGCGCCGTGGACTACCGCCGGCAGCGCGAGTACGCCGCCATCAAACGCTCGGGCCTGATGCGGCTGCTCTGGGAGCTGCGCAGCGGAGCCTCCCGAGCAGAGTCCCTACAGAGCCAGGAAGCCCCACTGCGCGCAGAGATTGTCGCATGCGTGTCCTGACCATCTGCGAGCACGGCATCAACCGTTCGGTCGCAGCGCGCTGGCTGCTACAGCACCAGGGCCACGAGGTCATCCCCGTCGGTCTCAACCGTCACAGCGAATCGACGCTGTCGATGCTCTACGCCTGGGCCGACCGCGTCGTCCTGCTCGACGCTCGACTCCGCGGTCGCCTTCCGGTCGAGATCGGCGCACAACTCACCCTGTGGGACGTCGGCCCCGACTCGCTCTACCCACATCACCTCAACCCCGACCTGGTCGCGCGCTTGCGGGCGTTTCCGACGTTGAGCTGAGTCGCGATTTTGTTAAAGCAGTGCGCCCTCTGCTCGCGGCAAGCCAACTTCTTCTGCACGACCTGCCTGCGCTGGCTCTGCCGCGAGCACTTCCCGCCCGTCCGTCACGCGTGCGTCAGAGCACCTCTGTCGCGTCGAAGCCGGCCACCTGCCTGACGATCTGCTCCACCTGGCCGCTCACGTTCACGTTCTCACGGAACTTCTCGGGCCTGAGCGCGCTCAACCACATCTTCATCAGCGTGTCCGAGTACACCCGCTCATACCCGCACAGCACCCCCCTCTGGTAGATCGGACGGTCCCAGCCCACGTACGCGCGCCGCAGCGACTCCTTCTCGAGCCGATCCGCCATCTCGCCACGTAGCTGGTTCTCTCTGAGCACGAACGTGTCGTCCATCTCCCGCCAGCGGTACACCGTCGATGTATCCACCCGCGCAGACAGGCATCCGCTCGTGAGCGTGCAGTCTTCCGCGAAGCCTTTGAAATACCACTCCTTCTGCTCCGACTCGGGCGGCAGCTTCGGTGGTCGCCCACCACGCCGCAGGTTCGGATAGGCCGTCTGTCGCGGCCCCGGTGGCGGATTCGGCTTGCGAGGTGTGCTCATATTGCGAGTCTAGACCGCCGGTGCGCGCGCGTACGAGTTCAAAATCGACCTCCACAGGTCGAAATCCATGCGCGCGCGACCATCGCTTCGAGTCCCGGGCAGCGCTCGGCGACGGCTGCGCTCAGCCGGGCATGGGGGGTGGCGGCGCTGCTGAGGATCGCCGCGACTGCAGTGCCAGCAAGCAAGCTCGCAAGCGACAGCTGACAGCAGCGACCGATGTCAGCGGATGGCAAACGATGTCTGCAATGGCAAGCAATGTCGTCGATGTCGGACGTGGCAAGCGATGTCGGATGTGCGAACCGTCAAAGGATTGCGCGCATGTGAGCGACGTGGAATGCACGCACCCGGTGTCGCCATGGTCACGGTGGAGCTTTTAGCGGCCCTCCAGGATTTAACACTCTCGCAACGGAATGTTCACTGCGGATTATTGCATGGAGACTGCAGACTGCATATAGTGACTGGCATGCAGAATCCCAACGTATCGGACGGGCCACTCCGGTTTCGTCATCTTCTAATCGGCCAAACATTCGATTTTGTGGACGATAGCCGGCCACAACCTAACCACAATTCGTTCTATGCGCGAGTTGTGAAGACTGGCACCCGGAACTACATGCTGACCGACGCGCCACATACCACCTATCAGGTTGGTTCAATCAACGCCAGTGTGTATCACGTTGGCGCATCGGTCGCATGGGAGACGCATTCATGAACCCGGAGCGCAAACCAGCCCAAGTGACCTACTCGCGCGAGTACTGCAAGGCCGTGCTCGGCTTTTGCGACACGCTCACGCCCGATGGCTATAACCCCAAGACGAAAAAAGGTCGCGCGCGTGGCTATGCGACAGCCATTCTCCACCTTGCGCCACACAAACTGTCCGGTGCGAACCTCTGCCCGGACGCATCGGCCGGGTGCATCGCCGGTTGCCTGAACCTCGCCGGCCACGGCGGTATCAACCTTGACGCGCTAGGACTCAACGCCGTGCAGCGCGCGCGCATCGCGCGTTCGGTCGCCATGCGCAAGAACCGGTTTGCCTTCAAGGCAATTCTCGTACGCGCCATTGAGGCGCACATCCGACGCGCCATCCGTAAGGGTTTGATCCCGGTCGTGCGCCTCAACGGCACAAGTGACGTGCCATGGGAGCACTACCGGCTCAACGATGGCCGGACCGTGTTCGAAACCTTTCCCACCATTCAATTCTACGACTACACGAAGAGCGTAGAACGCGCGCTTGCCAACGCCCATGGCGAACACCCGGCCAACTATCACCTCACGTTCAGCCGGAGCGAAACCAACGAACTCGACTGCGAACGCGTGCTCAACGCCGGCGGGAATGTCGCCATTGTCGCCAACATCTGCGCGTGCAAGTGCGCGTGCAAACACGAATTCCCGGACGGTCTCACGTATCACGGTCGCCCGGTCGTGAAAGGCGATCACGACGACTTGCGATTCCTTGACCCGGCCGGCGTCGTCGTCGGTCTCAAGGCCAAAGGCCCGGCCAAACGCGATACGTCCGGTTTTGTGGTCGCGCTTGACGCGTTCCGAATCGATCTGGCCCGGGCCGCGTAGGCTCGGAGCGTTCACTCTGAGGAGAAGTCCCACCCATGAACACCACAACGTTGAGCACCGGTGCTGTGCGCGAGCTTGAGCGCGAGATCCGGCGTCAAATCCTGGCCATCGGCGATGAGAAAACCGAAGACACACTCTTCAGCATGCTGGCGCTTATCGTCGACTTGCGCGAGAAAGTCGAGGCCCGGTCATGAGCGAGCGACCCGGCAACGGCCGGCCGATGCAATTCATCCACTACGCGTGCGGGCATAGCACTCCCGTACGCGGCAGCGGTGCCACCGTCAATCGCAAATGCGAGCATTGCCTCGCGCATCACTACACCGGCCGCCGGCAACTCGGCTTGGGCGAAATCACACTGCAACGCATGCTGGGCGTTCGCCCGGATGGCACGCCAACGATCCACCCCGGTCCCTATTGCGACTGCGATATGTGCCAGTCGCGCATTCCATAACGAGGAGAGTCCCCATGTCTGATCAACTTCCCGCGGACGTCGTCACGAGCGACGTCACACTCAATCTGCCGGTCGACATCGACCGGCAAGCACTCGTGCCAGGCGCGCGTGTCATCGCGCTCCTGGACAGCGCCCAGACCGTGCTCGAAGTGCTGCGCGTGGAACCCATGCTCGTGTGCCGCGCGCCGGACGGATCCGAAGTCACGGTGTACGCCCACGAGGTGTACGTGCCATGAACCGCCTCGAACTGCGCGACTGGCGGCGCACACGCTGGCTGACGCAAGCGCAGCTCGGCGACCTGCTGGACGTCGACAAAGTCACCGTCTACCGCTGGGAATCCGGCGCCTCAGACTTGCCGAGCTTTCTCAAACTCGCGCTGGATCAGCTCGATTACCTGCACTATTGGAATCCCGAGGGCATCGATGCGTTGCCGCGCATCGGTCGCAAGGCGAGCGTGTCATGATCGATCCCACCGGCCGGCCGTACGGCCCAGACAACCTTGTACCCGCAGACGTGCAGATCACCAGCTTCCGGGTGCCCACCCACCCGGTCAAAAAGGCGCTGCACTACGCGTTCATCGGCGTAGTCCTGATCATCTTCGGCGTTCTCGCCACCGTGCTACCAATCGTCCTGATCTGGGACATGCTATCTACCCTGATCGGCTTGCTCCACGCGCTCTGACGCGATTCTGAGCACGCTAGCGCCTCAAGGTATCCTTGAGGCGCTTTTTCTATGCCTGTCGCGACAGCACCCGCTCTTGCGCGCGATGGCACCCTGCGCGGCAAGCGCCTCGGCCCCGGCGTCGGCAAGCGACCCGTCTACCAGCCCTTTGGTGCCGCGCGCGAGCTGATGCGCAACCACGATCGCGAGGTGCTGCTCAGTGGTCCCAGCGGCACCGGCAAGAGCATGGCGTGTCTGCAGAAGCTCGACCTGGCCGCCAGCCAGACGCCCATCCGCGGCGCGATCGTCCGCAAACTGCGTACGGCGCTGACGCAGGCCGCGCTCGTCACCTTCAACGACAAAGTGCTGCCGCCACCACCCAACGCGATCTGGTTTCACCACGAAGACCAGGAGTTTCGCTACCCGAATGGCTCAAGAGTCGTCGTCGCCGGGCTCGACGACCCGCGCAAGGTTTTGTCCACCGACTTCGACCTGATCTACGTGCAGGAGGCCACCGAACTCGAAGAGCAGGACTGGCAGATTCTGCTGACCAGGCTCAGGAACAACGCGCTCAGCTATCAGCAGCTCCTCGCCGACTGCAACCCCAGTTATCCGAATCACTGGCTCAAGGTGCGCGTCGACGAAGGAGCAACTACGTTGCTCGAGTCGCACCACGAGGACAACCCGCAACTGTACGACCACGCCACAGACGACTGGACCGACTTCGGCACGCAGTACCTGAAGACGCTCGACAGTTTGACCGGCTACCTGCACAAGCGCCTGCGACTCGGTCTCTGGGTGGCGGCCGAGGGCATGTTCTTCCCAAGCTGGGATCCCGCGCTTCACGTCGTGCCCGGCTTTCCCATCCCGTCACACTGGCCGCGCTGGGTCGCGGTCGACTACGGCTTCGCGGTGCCGTTCTGCGCGCTATGGCTCACGCGCGACCCCGAGACGCGCACGGTGTATTGCTACGGCGAGGCGTACAGTGCCGGTCTCAGAGACGAGCAGCAGGCCGACGTGATCAAGATGCGCACCGGCGACGAGGACCTGCTGCAGATCGTGCTCGACCCGAGCATGTTCAACCCACGCAGCGAGCAGCGACGGCCCAGCATCGCGCAGGTCTACGCCGACCGCGGCCTGGCACGCCTGACCAGCCAGGGCATCTTCCCTGGCCAGAACAACCGCAAGCAGGGCTGGGCGATCGTGCGCCGCGCGCTGGCGCACGACGACGAGGATCAACCCAGATTCAGGATTTTCCGCGGCGCGTGTCCGAACCTCGAGCGCGAATTGCCGGCACTGGTGCGCGATCCACTCGATCCCGAGGATACCTTGCAGACACGCGGCACGAAAGAGGTTTCCGACCACGCCGTCGATGCGCTACGTTACGGATTGTGCACCGAGGCGTTACCGGCGCCTCCCCCGATCCAGCGCGCCGTCTTCGGATAGGCGTGGCATCGTTTCGTCGCGTGACTGGCCCGGGCGTGGACCTGGACGACGATGCCATTTACCTCGTGCAAGCTGACCCCGTGATCGAGATCGCTGACCAGTTCCTCGAGCACGCCGACCCGCGTTTTCTGAGCCGTGGTGACGGTATCGTCACGTTCCACTGCAAGAACGGCGACGTGAGCTACGGGCTGCGCGACTACGACGACATCCGCGAAGTGTGGATCGGTGTCCGCTCGGACGTGAGCGACGAGGACCTCGAGACAGACTGATGGCGGTCGCTACCCCGCTGCGAGGCTTCAGCGCACCGAGTCAGGGAGAGAGCAGATTACTGGGCCAGACGCTCGACCTGGCCAACGACCTGCGGATCAGATTCAGGCTCAGGAACCAGCTGTACGCGCTCATCGACAGCGTGATCTACCAGGACACGTACGTGGAAATTCCCGAGGCGTACAGGAAGACGGCACTGGAAATGCGCAACCCGCTGGCCATCGACATCGTCGACACCACCGTGTCGGCGCTCTGCGCCAACCCACCCACGGTGCAGTACCACCCGACGGCGTTCGGCGACGCCGCGCAGCAGAACGCCACGCTCAGAGAGCACTTCTTCGACGCGTCCTGGCACCGTCAGGAGCAGGACTCGCGGCGACCGATCCTGCGATCGTTGATGCACGCCGCGGTGTCGAAAGGCGAGGGCTGGCTGAAGACGATCAACCGCGCCAACTCAGCGTGGCGCGAGTACTCGAGCCAGGTGCAGGCCATGGAAGAAGAGATCATGGCCGAGCAGGAGTACGACACCGACGCCCAGCGGCGCCTGTTCGACAAACAGACCGAAGAGCTCAAACTGCTAGCGCCGTACCCGATCGCCACCACCGACCTGCCGCCCGAGACGGTCTTCTACAACCAGAACGAGAACGGTTTCACCGCAGTGGTCGAGGTCAAGACCATGCCGTACCTCGAGGCGCTCGCGCGCTTCGGCACCGGCCTGGACAGCGACGGCAAGGTCTTGAGCCCGTCGGAATGGCAGAACCTGGACCCGCGAGCGATGGCATTGGCGCGGGCCGAGTGGCCGCGAGTCATGCAACAGTACCGCCAGATCACGGTCATCGAGGCGTGGGACTACGAGCAGTGCGCCATCGTGCTGTTAGGCCCGGGGCAGACGTCCTCGGCAAGCTCGCACTTCTCGGGCGGCACGCTCGTGCGGACCATCAAACACGGCTACGGCGACCCGGTCCTGAAAACCCTGCGCGGTCCGTATTTCCAGGCACGCGGTCTGACCACGTCATCGCGCTTACCCGAACGCCAGAGCGTGAGCATCCTGTACGGCTACCTGATGCTCTTCCCGCTCATCGACAGCCTGCTCACCATGCAGGGCAACTCTGCCTTCCTCACAGGCTGGCCGGCGTTCAAACGTACCCAGCCGCCAGGCAGCGTGCCCGGTATCCAGGGCGGCGTCGGACCGTACGCCAACGACAACCGCGACACGGACGCCAGCCAGCGCCTGCAGCCGGGCATGATCTACCCCTTCGACATCGCCCCGGTCGAACAGCCCAAGGCGGGCCAGGACCTCGACAAGATTCTGCAGAACGCCCAGACCATGGCCCAGATGGCCCAACCGGAAGTCATCAGGGGCGGCGCCGCGGGCGCCCAGTCCGGCTATCAGCTCAATCAGCAGGCGTTTCTGGCGCGCCTGAAGTGGGACCCGATCGTCGGCAACGTCTCACAATGCCTCGCCGACAGGGCCGGCTTTGAGTCCTGGCTGATCGAGAGGCGAATCGGCGAGACGGTGTACGCCTTCGCCGAGGAGCGGCCGCCGGCCCAGCGCGGACGGTACGCGGGTCAGACGCGCGCCGGCTGGATCGGCATCGGTCCCGACGACCTGAGCGGCGTACATCGCTACGTCGTCCACCTCGACGTCAGCACCCCGTCGGATGACGTCGTACTGACGCGCGCCATCGGCGAGAAGATGCAGCTCAAGTTGATCACCTACGAACAGGCCTGTCGCGACGCCGGGAGTAATCCCGACGAAGTCGAAAAGAGCTGGCTCTTGCAAAACATGAAACAGTCCGGACCGGTGCAGCAGAAACTGCTCGAGCTGACCTTCCAGAAACTGGGCACCATCATCGCCGCGCAGATGCAGACACCCGGCCCCAGTCCGCAAGAGATGGCCGGCATGGTGCCCGCGGGCGTCGGCAACCCGGCACCCGGCGGTCCGGGCGTGGGTGGTGGCGCAGCACCAATTCCGCCCCAGACCACGCCCATGCCCGGTTACGGAATGCCCACCACCCCACCAGCACTAGGTCCTGGCCCCGGCGCATTCCCTGGCCAGCCAGCCAGCCCGACCATGCCCGGCCCGACTGGTGCCGGCTGAGCCCATGGCTTACTCCGGCCACGGCTCATCGGCTCGCCGTAACGGTACGCCTGGTGCGGAGCAAGGCCACGCCCCTTGGCCCACATATCTGCCGTGTTCTGCGCGTTCGTGCCAAGCCATAGATGGGCGGGTCGCCAACACCGTGGCGTGTCGCACCGATGCAGCACTCCCAGGCCTCGCGGGATGGGACCGATATTCAGTTCGTACGAAAGCCGATGCACACCCATGTATCTCCGTCGCCGACCCGCCACTCGAAACGACAATCGGCCGTAGCCCTTGCGATCAACCTTGCCGCACCACAGCCAGCATCCAGTCGCCAGGTTGCATACGGTGTGACGCATAAGCACCGTCAGTGGGTCAACGCGATTGATGTGCGTCTTTTCGGGACGAGACCCCCGCTGACTTTCGCCGAGGCAACGTCTGGAGCAACAGCGCCGCCGGTAAGCGGCCGACAGTTTGACCTCGAAGGTCACGCCACACTGGGCACAGATAATCTGGACAGGCATTGCGGCTCCCTCCGTGATGCCGGCCCCCGGTCGTACCCGCGACGCGGGGGCAACTCGACGGAGCAATTCTACTGTCGTCCCTACGCAAACAAATCGACGCGGACGGCCGGGTAACCGCTGGTGCACCCGCCGAGGACCTCTCCTGAACGCGCGCACGACACCCGTCGCAGCGACGGGCTGCACGTCCACACGGGTCAGATGTACGTGCGCACCAGCGACGACGGGTGCGTCCTGCCCGACGACCTCGTGGCCGCGGAGCGCCGCCTAGCCGTGCTCGAGGCGCGCCCGCCCGGTTCGCTGCCGTACCTGATGGCGCAGCTCGGACCGGTCACGCTCAACCCGAACCGTCCCATGACCACGCTGACCGGCTGGCTGCCCTCCATCAACGGTGGCGCGCGCGGCATCAGCGTGGCCGACGCCGGCTTCCTGGTCCAGCCCGGGGCGATCTACCAGATCATCCTGATCGACACCGTCACCGGCCCGGGCACGCAGCCAGGCATCACCTACAACGGCCAGCGCAGCACGATCAGCCAGACTATCGAGCGTCCACCGGCGACCATCTCCCCGTCCTACTTCCAGACGCTGTGGGCCTACGTCGCCGAGCTGCTCCCGAACGACCTGCTGGTCATCAACTGCGCCAACACCAGTAGCAACACCTACACCCTCAGCATGCTGCGCGCGCTGTGGATCGAGCTGTGGCGCGCGTGAGCGGAACCGACAAGCGCCGAACTATCGCTCAATAGAAGGGAGGTGGTGCCAACAGTATGGTGAGTCAGCGAATTGAACCTTACGATCTCGTAGCGCAGGACCTGGCCCAGTGGCTGGATTCGATGTCAACCCAACTTGCCGTAGCGTTTTCGCCGCAGGGGATTGCACCTTTTGCCGCTCCGATATCCGAATCGCAAAAACTCGCCTACTATTGACTCGAGTCAGTTGTTCAACGCCGACGGCACGCCCAACGACGCTGGACGCAACGCCGAGTTGCAGCGCCTGGGGCCCATCGGCTTCCGAACGGTGTACAGGGCTGTCATCGCGGCCTATCCGTGGTTGAAGATCCCCGCGCCGCCGCCCGGGCCGGCATCCGAGAACATTCTTGGCCCTTGAGGCAAGGAGTAGAGTGCAGGCATGGCGTACGCAGGATCGAACAATTTCTCGAAGAAAGTTGCTGCACAGTCGCAGCCGAGCGGCGCGAACAAGCAGCAGTACTCGGCCGTCGCCGGCAGCGCCGGCTGCAAGGGCGAACCGTCCGGTACCGGCGGTCTCGGCCGCGGCAGCATCAGCAAACTCGGCAACGCGAAGAAGGGCTGAGAGCAGCCGTGGCTGGCAAAGGTGGCGGAAAACCCTGGACGCTCAAGAGCGACATGGCCGCCGACAAGAAGGCCGGCATCAAGCCGGGCTCGAAGCGGGACGACGCGCTCGATCGCAAGAGGGGCATGTCGACGCGCACTCCGAAAAAGAGCCGCTAGTGACGCTCCCGCCGGGGGTCGGAGCACACGCGTGACGACCATCTCCAACCTGGTCGTCACGCCGCAGGCCAACACGGTGCAGGTGAGCTGCATCGCCAGTGCGGCAGTGTGCGGCCGCCTGCTGATCGGCCCGTCGAGCGGCAGTTACACCACCTGCACCACCGGCTACAGCAGCGTCGTACCGGACACGCGCTTCGTCCAGGTCGGCTACAACCTGCTGCCAAGCACGCTCTACCACTGGATCATCCAGTGGTACGACCGGAACCACGCGCCGCTGGACGCCACGACCGACGCGACGTTCACCACGACCGCGGCCCCGGTCGCCGCGCCGCCAGCCAACTTCGTGGTCAACAACCCGATGACGTTTGCGCCGGACAACACGTACGCCATCGGGGCGAGCGGCGCGACGCGACCGAGCAGCATCTACGCTGCAGCCGGCGTGTACCTGGGCAATACGACCACGACACAGGGCGGCGCGCTATACGGTGGCTCCGGCGTGCCGGCGGCCGGTCTCGGCGCCAATGGCGACGTCTACTTCAGGGTCGACGGTGGGGCTGGCACGACGATCTACCAGAAGCGCGCCGGCGCCTGGGTCGCCACCGCGGTGTAAAAGGGGAAGCAACCATGGCAACGAGTCCTCGAAGTCCGGCCCCGAAGTCCAATCCAGCGCGAGCTACACCCTCCCGTAGCCCGGCGCGGACGCCAGCCGTGCGGGCCCCCGCCGTCCCGCGCGCACCTGCGGCGCGTGCATCGAGCGTGCGGGTACCGCGGGCCGCACCGCTGGCTCGACCCGTCATTCCGCGCGCCCCGGCCATCCCGCGCGCCACCACGGCCAGGACGCCGTCCGCGCGCGCGACCCCCTCGGTTCCGCGCGGACCCGCCATGCCCCGACCGGCCGCGATGCCGGGCGGCGCGCCCCGGCTTCCCGGACCGGTGGCGCGTGCGCCGATGCGTCAGACCGCGCCCAGAATGGCGCTGCCCGGTCCCCAGGTCGGCACCTCGGCGCCCAGCATGCGCGGCCTGATGCCGCCGCCGTTCAGTCTCGGACCGTTCCGATGAGCCTGGCGTGTGGTGGACGTGGCCCGTGCTGCCACATCGGCTATCCGCACCGCCACTGCGAGCACTGCGACGTCGTCATTCCGGTCTACCAGCACACCCACTACTGGCCGTGGAGCTACTACCAGACGCAGACGCAACCCGGCGTCTACGGCCTGTCGGGCATGGGCTCGCAACTGCAGAGCATGCAGTCAGCGCTCACGGCGGGCAGCGTGCAGAACGCCGAGGTGCACACGCACGAGGAGAACAATTGATGGCAGGCAACTCCGCGAAGCGTCCCAACCAGTACGCCGGCGGCCCGGCGATCGCCAGCATCTTCATCGGTGGCGGACTGGGGCCGATGAATGGCTCCGACCACACCGAGAACGGACCGCTGTACCGCAACACGCAGACGCCGGTATGGTCGCGCTGCACGTGCTACGACCCGCCCGAGGGCTACGGCCAGGGTCCGTGGGCCGAGCCGATGATCCCCAGTCCACTCGGTCGCGGCCTGCCCTCACGCTGGGGCTTCGGCAAGAGTTTTTGATGGCCATTCTGAAAGCCGCCCAGCGAAAACGTCTGCCGAGCTCGAGCTTCGCACTGCCTGGTAAAGGCGAAGGCAAAGAGGGTAAAGGCAGCGGCAGTTACCCGATCCCGGATCGTCGTCATGGAATCGCTGCCTTGAGTCGAGTCAGTCAATTTGGCACCGCCGCAGAGAAGGCCACTGTTCGTCGCAAGGTAGCGGCCAAGTTTCCGGGCCTGGGTAAAAGCAACAACAAGAAGTAGGAAGTAGCGAGTCGGCGTGTCCATCGACCCCTCGATGTTTGGCTACGACCCCTTCCAGGGGACGAGCTACTTCAACTCCTCCGGGCTGCAGACCCTCAATCAGGCCGCCACGGCGCAGGCACAGGCGGCCTACCAGAACGCCCAGGCGCAACTGCTCCCTGAGCAGTTCGCCTTCCAGCAGGCGCAGCAAGCCTTCAGCAATGCGATGTCGCTGGGCTCGGCCTATGGCTACGCGCCGGGCGGCAACTGGTACCAGTTCGGCGCGGGCGGGGCGACGATCCCGCCGGCCGGCACGCCCCTGCAGTCGACCATGAACACCATGGGCTACGCCGGCGGCATCCCCGGCCTGACCGGCTACAACACCGGCCAGACGCTGAGCGCGACGCAGGCCTACGCCCAGATGGCGCAGAACGCGGCCGGGCTCACGGGCTTCTACACCCAGCCGGGCCAGTCGCAATACTCGCCCGGCACGTTCCTGCGCATCGACCCGAGCACGTACCCCAGCCAGTACGGCACCCAGCTCGACTACGTCACGCCGTCGGGTCAGTTGCAGCGCGTCAGCACCGCCCAGGCCCAGGCCATGGGCTGGAACGGCAACCTCGACTCGATGAACGTCATCCCCTACAGCACCGCCGCCACGCTCGAGTCGGCGCCGCCCAGCCAGGTGCCGCAGCAGACGCTGCAGGGCCTGCAGGCGTACCAGAGCATGAACACTGCGGCACAGCAGCAGGCGCTGGCCACGTCGGGCGCGACGGGCATGTACACCGCACCTGGTCAGATCCTGGCACCCGGCACCAACGCCCAGGGCGGCAAGTTCTCCGACCTGCCGGTCGACCAGCAGCAGGCGTACTACTACGCCCACGGCGGCGACTGGCAGGCGGCCATGAACGCCTGGGTCAGCGACTCCAACGCGGCCATCCAGCAGGCCTACGCCGCCGCCGGTGGCCAGGGCACCGCGCCCGGGCTCACCACACCGGGCACGCCGACCGAGACGATGGCGGCCCAGCAGCAGTACTTCAACCAGGCCCAGAACCTGGCCAGCCAGTTCGGCCAGTACTACGCGCCCGGCGCACCGGGCCAGGCCGCGCAGCCAGGCGTCAACGCGCCGGCCCCGGGCCAGGAGACGCTGGCCTACCAGCAGTTCCAGCAACAGGCCGCCCAGTCGTACCTGCAACTGCTCAGCCAACTGCAGGGACCCGCGGATTATGGAAGTTACTTGCGCACTCTGGGTTCCACCCCCAGTGGCATCCAAAGTCTTGTCGGAGCTGCGGCAGGTAACTACATCCCCGGCGGTGGGACGACGGGCATCCAACCCCAGGCGCAAACCCTCAATAACCTAGTCGGCGCAGCGACCGGCTACACAGTACCCGGCACTACAGGGAATCCGTACGCCCAGACCACGGGGCAGCAGCTCAATGCGGCAGCCTCCGGGCAAGGCGGCGGAGGTACCGGGGCAAACGCGGCTGGTGGTCAACTGGGGACCAGCGGCACGGCCAGCCCGGGTGGCATGAACTATTCGGACTTCCTCGCAACGGCACAGGGACTCCCGGCACCAAGCCAGATTGCCCCCCAGTCGTTTAACGCCATGGCGCCCTCGCAGAAGCAGATGCTGGGCTCAGCTTACGCCTCGCTCGGCTGGGCTCCGGGCGACATCAACTCGCTCTATCAGAGCAGCCTCCCTAAATACGCAGCAGGGTCTGCTGCAGGGAACATGCGTCTCGTTTAGCAGCCACCAGATGACGCTCAGGTAGGTACGCGCGATCACGTGGCCCGGTCCGTTATTACGTCGCTTCGCGAACATGTCAGCAATGTTCTGCTGCTGCGTGCCTATGGCTGACTTACTTCCGGATATCCCAGCCGATTCCTACTACCAGTGGGCGAGCAATCAGTTCACCCAGGCGGTGCAGGACAAAATCGCGAGTCTGCCAGGCGACATCGCGACAGGCGTCCAGAACATCCTGGCGCCACCACCGGAAGAAGCCGCTCCACCACCTGAAGTAGCACCGCCGCCACCTCCGCCGGCTCCGCCGGCTCCGCCGGCTCCGGAAGCTGCACCACCAGCACCACCTCCCGTCGACACCAGTGCCGGCCTGCCGGGCGCAGACACGACACCCGCTCCAACGGACACGGCGCCGGCTCCGACAGATACCGGGCCGGCGCCGGTGGACGTGACGCCGTCGGCACCGATCTCAGGTCCGACTCCCGATCAGAGCCAGCCCACACCCCCAACCCCGGCGCCCACTCCGACACCTACCCCCTCGAGCGGTGGTCAGGGGTTCGATCCGTTCGGCGCCGCGCTGAACGCCGCGGATGCGGCGGGCGCCAACGTCCAGCAGTTCATGCAGAACTTCAACCAGAACCTGAACCAGACCGGCGGCGATCTGATGCTGGCCGGCATCAACGCCGCGAGCCAGGCCGGTGGCGACGTCCAGAAGTTCATGGATCAGTACGGCGGGGCCTTCCCGCAAGTCGCGCAGCAAGCCGCCCAGCAGGCGACCGGCGCAGCGCAGACGCTCGGCGGGGCGATCGACTCCTCGAGTCCGTCGGCTTTCGCGCAAAGCTTCGCGCCGTACGCGCAGCAAGCCGCACAGCAGCTCGGCATCGACCCGACGTGGGTGGCGGCCATGGCAGCCAGCGAGTCGAACTACGGCAACGCCCCCGGCAATGAGCTGTTCGGCATCAAGGCCTTGCCCGGCCAGCCAGGCACGAGCCTGGCCACGCACGAGGGCGAGTACGGCGGCACCAACGTCAACGCCAACTTCGCCGCGTACAACTCGCCGCAGGACTCGGTGAATGCCTTCGTCGACCTGCTCAAGAACCACTACCCCGGCGCCGTTGGCGCCCAGACGCTGCAGGATTTCGTGCACGGCCTCAAGCAGGGCGGCTACTTCACCGCGGCCGAACCGGAGTACCTCGGCATCCTGCAGGGCATCCAGAACAGGATCGGCGGCGACGTCCAGAGCGGCCTCCAGAACGCGCAGTCGACCGGCCAGCAGGCCGTGAACACGGTCTCCGACGCGGCGCAGAGCGCCGTCGCCAGGACCTCGCAGTTCGCTATGGGACTGAGTAGCGGCGATGCCATGGCGTTCTGCGGGCCGGCCGCAGCCATGGCCTTCGCCGAGACCTTCGGCCGCAATCCCACCGTCCAAGAAGCCCAGCAACTGGCGCAGCAGGTGGGCTGGAACGCCAGTCAGGGCATGGCTGGTCCCTCGAGCGAGGTCGCCCTGCTCGGCAAGCTCGGCATCGACGCGCATCTGACCAATGGCGTGGACTGGAACACCGTCGCGAGCGAGGCGCAGTCCGGCAACCCGGTCATCATCGACACGCCCGGCCACTACTTCTACGTGGACGGCTACAACGCCGACACCGGACAGCTCCACCTGGGCACGAGTGCCACCGACCTGAAGGCTGCCAACGGTCAGTCGTGGTTCACGCCCGCGCAGATTCCGAGCCTGGGCATGGGCGACCCGCGCGCGGCGATCTTCGCCGACCACCCGCTCAGCACGACCTCCAGCGTGGCCACCAGTTCGCCGCAGGCGCAGTCCGTCCAGACATTCATGAGCACCAACGCCTCAGCCAACAATAGCCTCACCCAACAGGCCCAGGACACGCTCGACGCGGTGCTCAACACCGGCGGCGACGCCGTCAACGGCGCGAGCAACTGGCTAGATCAGCAGAAGAACAGCCTGAGCGACGCGCTCTCGAACGCCGGCTCCACGGTCAGCCAGACGGCGCAGGACCTGGCCTCGAGCGGCGCCGGGCAGGACGTGCTGCAGAACATCCTCGGCCCGCTGCTGGGCATGCCACCAGCTGGCGCCGCGCAGACCGCGACCAGCGCGCTGCCGTCGGATCTCTCGAACCTGAGCCCCTCGGATCTCCTGGATCTGGGCATGACGCCGCAGGGGCAGGACATCCTGAACGCGCTGAGCCAAGGCACCCAGTCGGGCGCAGGTCAGCAGGTTCTGCAGAACATCGTCGGTCCGTTGCTCGGCATGCCGCCGGCCGGGGCAGTGAGCCCGGACGTGACGCCCAGTGGCGTGGGTCAGGACGTGCTGCAGAACATCGTCGGACCGTTGCTCGGCTATCAGCCCGACAACGCCGTCACGCTCGGCAACGAACTGGCCACCACTGGCACCGCCAACCTCGGCCCGCTGAGCATCGGTCCCGTACCGCAGGACAACAGCGTCATCCCCGTCAAGATCGGCGGCGTCGACATCACCCGGCCGTACAACGCTGACGCGCTGGTGCAGGCGCTCATGCCCAACGCCCCAGGCCCGGTGTCGGCGGCGGCCAGCCAGTTGCTGAATCCGATCAACGCCTTCTTCGGCCCCACGGGTCCACTCATCGGCGCGGCCAGCGGCGCCGGCGGCGAACTGGCCCGCCAGGTCGCGGAGAACCTGGGCGGCGATCCGACCGCCCAACTCGTCGCGCAACTCGCGGGCAGTCTCGCCGGCGGCCTCACCCCATCCGCGGTCGAACAGCTCCCTGCCCTGGCCGACCTGCTGACCGATCCCGTACTCCAGGCCGCGCTGCGCTATCGCCAGCCAGGTGAAATGGAGGTGAACGCCGCGTTGGGCGGTATCCCCAGTTTACTCGGCATCGGCGAGCAGGCCCCTGGCGGGGCAGAGCGCGTGCTCAACGAGGCCGGCCAGGTGCTGAGTACCACGGGCGCACCGATGTTCCAGATGTATGGACGCGCCAGCGGCACCGACCTGATGGCGCGCGCCTTGAGCGCGCTACAGGACCTGCCCGAAGAAGCCCAGAACCGTCTGGTCGCGCAGGCCCAAGAGCTGACCGACGCCGGCGCGCCGGCGTCCACGGTGGCCTCGCGCCTGCAGCAGTGGGCCGCCCAGGAGACCGGGCCGTCAGCACTGGGCCAGGCGCTCGCGGACGAAGCGGCAGCACGCGCAACCGCCGCACCGACGACCGCTGCGCCAGCCGCCACGAGTGCGCAGGACCTGATCTCACGTCTCGCAGCGCTGCGCCAGCAGGTCGAGAACGCGCCGCTCACGGCGCGCGAGGAGATCGCCAGACTGGGCACGCCGGCCGCTGAGACCGCGGCGACAACGGCCGCCGAGCACACGCTCACCCCCAATCAGGCAGCGCAGATCGCCGACGACATCGCCCGCGGACGCATCAGCGCCACCGGCGAGGACCTCGGCGGGACCGGTGGTGGCGGAGGCAGAACACCCGGTGCTGGAGGTGGCGCGGCAGGCACCAGCGGCGCGCCACCCTTGCAACAGGGTGCGGTGACCACGCTGCAGGGCAGCAACCTGTTCGACACCCTTGGTCGCTACATCGCCTCCGCGCTGAGTCCTGGCGACAACCTGAAGCCCGAGGTGCAGCAGGCCTTGCAACCCTTTGCCAACCTGGTCGGCGATGCGCACGGCATCGACCTGCTGGTCGAGCGTGACATGCAGCGCTACCCGATCAGCGGCGCGCTGGGTGCTGAGGATGGGCCCGGTCAGCAGTTGCTGCGCACGCAGTTCTACAACGAGGCCACCAATCGCCTGATCGGCGATCTCCGTGCCCAGGGGCTGATCACGCCCATGACCAACCGCGCCATCCCGGCAGGCTGGAAGGTGGCCAGCGAAAATGCCGCGAGCCAGCTCTCGAAGTACGCCGTGCATCCCGACGTGGCCGGTCCGCTCCGCGCGATCGTCGACCACACCGGCTTTCTGCACACCAACCCCATCGGCCAGGCCATCAGCAAAACCTGGGGCACGGCCAAGCAGACCATCTTCACCCTGTCGCAGATGCACACCCTGACCACGGCGCTCAACGCGGCCTTCTCCAGTCCCGAAACGCTGGGCAACATGCTGCGCGCCTTCGCCAGCCCCTCGTTCTACGAGGGCATGCGCAGCGGCAAGATGGCCGACACCTTCGTCAACGCGGCCGTCAAGGGCGGCGTCACCAACCTCGCCAAGCGCGCGGAAGCCACCGACGTAGGTCTCACGCTCAAGAACCCGCTCATCCGCGGCGCGGTGCAGTCGGTCAGCGGTGGCGTGGGCGGCGGCGCCGCGAGCTACCTGGCCGCCAAGCAGGCCGGCCTGTCGGATGACGATGCGCGCAACGTAGCCCTCGCCGGCGGTGCTGCGGCCGCCGTCGCCGGACCCACCCTCACCCCGAAGTTGACGCAAGCCCTGTGGGAGCGCGCCATGCCGATGGCCAAGGCAACGGCATGGCAGGGTCTGGTCGACGGCGGCATGGACCCGCAGGTCGCCGGCAGAATCATCAACCAGCGTTTCGGGGGTCTGAATTACGCCCAGATGGGTCGCAACCCCAACGTGCAGAACGCCCTGCGCGTGGCCATCCAGGCCCCTGACTGGCTGGAGGCACCGATCCGTCAGGCCGGCAATCTGGTGGGCGGTGGTGGTGCCGGCGAGACGCGCGCCTTCCTGGCGAAAACGATGGGCGGCATGGCCATCGCCACCGAGTTGACGAACTACGCGCTGACGGGACACTTCACCAACCAGAACCAGCCCGGCTACCAGTTCATGGTCGAGCAGCAGGACCCGGCCGGCGGGTACATGCACTTCGGCCTGTTCCCGCCGCAGTACCAGACGTACATCAACCTGATCAACAAGAGCGTGGCCACCCCCAGCCGCACCGGTACCAACCTGCTCAACTTCGTCACCGCGCGCCAGCCGGCGCCCATCTCCGCCGTGGAGAATCTGTTGCAGACCGCCGCGGCCGGCAGCAACACGGGCAAGTTGCCGTACGGCGTGGCCAAAGCCGGGCCGGTTGCCGCGGCGCTGTCCCAGTTCGCGCCGATCGGCGTCTCGCAGGTGGCCGAGGGCACCCAGCAGGGCGGCGAGAATCTGCTGGGCACAATCGCCATGGCGCTCGCCGGCCTGAACCCGACGTACACCAACCCCGCCGCGCCCGGCGGCAGCAGCGGTGGTGGTGCCAGTGGTGTGCCGGCCTCGCATCTGCCCTCGAGTGCCAGCGCGACACGCACCACGCCACGTACGCCGCCCGCGCCGAAGACGGCCAGGACCCGCTGATCCGAAGGAGGATGACCTGACATGCCCTTGCCAGCCGGTGCCTCGGTCGGCACGCTGCCCGACGGCACCCTGACCTGGGTCGATGCCCAGGGCAACGCCATCAATGCCGACGGCACGCCTGTCGCAGGCTCGCCGACAGCCACGCCCCTGCCGGCGTCGCGCCCGAACACGGCCACCGGCGCGTTGCCGGGACCGCAAGCCACCCCGACTGTGCCGGCCACCACCGGTGGCGCGAGCACGAGCGCGCGCGATGCGAAACTGGCGAGCCTTGGTCTCGGCACGCCGATCGGCTCGACCGCCACGCTCGACAAGAACGGCAAGCCCACTTCGGCGAACGGCAGCGCCTGGAACACGTACACCTTTGCGGACGGCTCCACCGTCGATGTGACCGACGACGGACAGCAACTGTCCAACCTCGTCAAGGCCAGGGCACCCGCCGCGGGGCAAACCGCGAGTGACGTCGCCGCGGCCAGCGGCATCCTGTTCGGTCCGAGTGGCCAGATCTACGTCAAGAACCCGACCCCGGACGATGGTCGCGGCGCGTACGTGCAGTCTGACGCCACGTCGGCCCAGCAGCAACTGACCAATGCCAAGACGCAGATCGATACCGCGTACACGAAAGCCCAGACCGACAAGCTGAACGCTGACGCCGACCCGAACAGCACCACCCAGCAGAAAGCCGCGGCCGACGTCGCGTACACGAAGGCCCAGACCGACAAACTGAACTTCGACAACCAGTACGCCCAGCAGAACCAGCTGCTGCAGTCCAACGATCTGGCGGCCAAGACCGGGCTGACCAACGCCCAGGCCGCACAGGTCATCCAGACCACGCAGAACAACGCGGCGATGCAGCCGCTGAACGCGGCGGATCTGGCAGCCAAGACGGGCCTGACGCAGGCGCAGACGCAGAGCGCACTGCAGGTCATGCAGCAGAACGCGGCGCTGGCACCGCTGACCCAGGCCAAGACGCAGGCGGAGACCGCCCTGACCAACGTGCAGACCCAGACCGCCCAGCAGAAGCTCGGCGAGCCGGTCATGGAGGCCACGGGCACGGGTCGGATGTACACCTACTGGGACCCCACCCAGCAAAAGCTGGTCACGGCCCAGAACCCGAACTTCGCGCCGACCACGCCGGGGCAGATGATCCAGCAACTGAATCAGCAGGCCCTGGACCAGCACAACACGCTGAACCAGCAGGTGTCATCGGGCAAGCTCAGCCCGGACGCTGCGGCGAGTCAGTTCGACCAGTGGTGGAACGACAACATCGAGCCGCAGAAGCAGGACATCGCCCAGGCACAAGCCGACGCGCAGGCCAAACTGGCCCAGACCCAGGCCTCCACCAACTACTACCAGGCCCAGGCCGCCCAGTTGCCGGCCACGCTCGCCGAGACGGCGGCCAACAACGCCCAGCAAAATTTTCTCCGCGCGATGCCGTACATGGCCAACCCGAACGCGGCGGGCCTGATGCAGCAGGCGCTCGGCGGCAAGGCGTACAACCCGGCCGCGGCGATCCAGGCGATGACCTTCAGCGGCCCGAGCCTGCAGGAGATCGGTCGCCAGGGCGCCGCCGCGGCGCTGGCCCACATCAGCCCGACGGCGCAGGCCATCGTCCAGCAAGGTGGCGGCGGACCCATTGGCCAGCCGGCCGCTGGCGGTCAGCCGTTCAACATCAACCAGATGCTGAACCAGAGCCAGTACGGCTTCGGCGGAGCCACCCCAGGTGGCGCACCGTCTCAGGGTGGGATGCCACCAGGTGGTGCGCCCACGACGATCTCGAACACGCCATCGACAACCATGCAGGGCGCGCCCGGCGTCAACCTGATGACGACTGATCAACTGAACGCCCTGACGGCCCCGTACGTGCCGACGCCCTACCCCTCCGGCCCGCAGACCAGCTACACCATCCCCGGTCTCGACTTGAGCCAGATGCCCGGCTACGGGATGTCGTAGACTCCCGCGCCAAGAGGCCATGCTCGATTCGCTGAATGAGCAGACACCTTCGCCTGAGCCAGCCAGCGTCCCGGCCGGTGAGCTCGAGCTTTCTCCACCACCATCTGCCGAGACGGAGCCGTCCGACGGACAGCACTGGTGGTCACGCTTCTTGCAAACGCGTGGCCATCGCGAGACTGTCGAGGACCTGCCGCCCACGGATGCAGGAGAAGCGCCAGCCAGCATCGCGCCAAAGACGGTCACGCTGACCGAGGAGGAGTTGCAGCAGCGCATCAGTCGGCAGGCCCAGTCTCTCCACGATCGGGAGACCGCCCGACGTAACCGCGAGGCCGCCGAGGCCGAACGCCGGCGTCTGCGCGACGAGGACCCCTTCAGTTACGCGCAACAGGAGCGCGAGCGCGAAGACACCGCCGAGCTGCGTCAGCAGCAGACGCTGCAACTGATGGGGCTGCTCGGTCAGGTCGGGCGCCAGCACGACGCGGTGAGCGTCGATCCGATCGTCAACGTCTTACCCCAGAAAGAACGCGAGCGCATTCTCGCCCTGCCCAACGCCGGCCAGGGCCTGCCAGGTCGGAAGGTGATCGTGGACGAGGCGCTCAAAACGTACGGCCGTCTGGAGTACGAACGCGGCTATCGCGAGGCCCAGACGAAATTGAGAAAAGACCCCGCGTTTCGCAAGTCGGTGCTGTCCGAGTTTCGTGGCGGCTTCGATGAGGCCGAGCTGTACCCCGGCGACGGGGGCACCACGCCGTCGAGCAGCGACGAGGACAACGTCAGCAACCGTTTGCGAGGCGCCTTCTTCCAGCGCGGCTAGCGTTCTTTCGAGCAACAAGCTAGCCGCGCCCAGGGTGCGGAGTACGCATGACCTACAACTCGAGGACGCCGCGGGCCACACCGGGCGGGTCTCCCCTTATACCCGAAGAAGTTCAGAGACAGATCGTCCAGAGCGTGGAGGTCGAATCGGCCGCGCTCAACCTCCTCCCGAAAGCCCGCATGCGTCGGGCCCAGCAACGTATTCCCGTGCTGACCCAACTACCCGTGGCCGCCTGGGTCAACGGTTCCGCCAACCTCGATGGGCGCGACATCGGCCTCAAGCAGACCACGTCCCTGCTCTGGGACAACGTCTACCTGAACGCCGAGACGCTGGCAACCATCGTGCCCGTGTCGCAGCACCTCATTGCGGACCTGGACTACGACTTCTGGGAGGAGATCCGACCGAAGGTCGTCGAGGCCATCGCGGTGGCGCTCGACCAGGCCGTCTTCTTCGGGCCGGCGCCCGCCTCGTGGCCGACACCACTCGCGTCGCAGGCTGTTGCCGCGGGCAACACGACCGTGGCGGGCACCGGCAAGGACTACCTCGACGACATCAACAACGCCATGGCCGCGGTCGAGGCCGACGGGTACGACGTCAACGGCTTCTGGGCGCGTCGCCAGGCCAAAGCCAAACTGCGCGGCTTGCGGTCGACGACCAACGAATTGCTGTACTGGCCGGACGAGCGACCCAGCGGCAACGGCGCACCGGGCGGCACGCTGTACGGCGAACGGATCTACTTCTCGAATGCCGGGCTGTCTGGCTTCGCTACGGGCACGTCAGCAAATTACTCGCTGATCTGCGGCGACTGGACCATGGGCGTCCTCGGCGTCCGCGAAGACATCAGCATGGAGCTGTTCGACCAGGGCGTGATCACCGACAATTCGACACCGCCCCAGGTTCAATATAATCTCATGCAACAAGACATGGTCGCCCTGCGCGTGACGGCGCGCTTCGCGTTCGCCATGCCGAACCCGGCCAATCGTCAGAATCCGACGGCCGGCACGCGGTGCGCTTTTGGTGTTGTCCAGCAGAAGGCCACGGGTGGTGAGTGATGACCACGGTCTCCAATCTGGTGGTCACGCCGCAGATCAACGGTGTGTCCGTCGCCTGTACCACCAACACGCCGGTGCGCGCCCGGCTGATGATCGGCACCGCCTCGGGCACGTACACCACCTACACCAGCCCCTACGGCAGCGCGGTCATCGGCATCCAGCATCTGCTGTATGGGGCCAACCTGGCGGCCGCGACGGCCTACCACTACATCCTCCAGTTCTATGACCAGAACGGCGCCGCCCTGGACGCCACCACCGACGCCACCTTCACCACGCTGGCCGCCCCGGCCGGCGGCGCCTTCCCCGGGTACATCATCGCCAACCTGGCCAACGGGGTAGGCGTGCCGGCGGCCAGCATCGGCAACAACGGCGACTACTACTTCCGGATAGATGGCGCCGCCTCGGCGCACATCTACTTCAAGAGCGCCGGCGCCTGGACAGCGCTCGTGTGAGCCGTCCATGAAGTACGTGCAGGCCAGCCGCGTCATGTACGACGCCAGCGTGGGCCGCGTCGAGCCGGGCGAGACGTACTACGTCGAGGACGACAAGGCCGAGCGCTGGCTGATCGCCGGCGTCGCCACGCTCACCGACGCGCCGCGACCAGCCCCACCTCCTCCTCCGCCCATGCCACCGGACCCGGAGCCGATCCCGCCCGAACCGGAGCCAGGCGACGAGGAGCCGGAGAGCGAGACGCCCGTGGAGCTCCGCGCCGAGGTGCGGCGACGTTTCGACAGTGGCCAGAGCGAGCGTGCCGTGGCCGAGCAGCTCGGCATCCCGCGCACGCGCGTGCACAGCCTGTTGCGGAGCTGAGCCCGTGCCCGGCGGCAAGAAGTACACGCCTCCCGTTTCCAGGGCCCAGGCGCGGCTGTTCGGCGCGGCAGCCGCGGGCCAGATCCCCGGCTTTTCTCCAACCGAAGCGCGGAAAAAGCTCAAGGGTGTCCACGAAAAGAACCTGCCCGCCACGCACCGGCAGAAAGGCAAACCGTCATGACGACCCAGGACCTCTTCGATCAGGCCAGGCACGCGGGCGTGGCGATGCCCGCGATGCTGCTCGCCGAAGCCGTCGATCCCGACAAGCCGTGGATCGTCTACGGCGCCGGGTGCATCATCGACGCCGACACCTTCCCAGCCGAAACGCTGGCCTACTGGCGCAGCACGGGCCGCCTGTCCAGCTACGAGGAGGTCGTCCTGCCCGTTGTGATCAGCAGCGTGACCGCCACGCCGGGCTCCGACTCGGCCGAGGTCACCTGGACCACCAGTTACGCGACCGACAGCCAGGTGAGCTACGGCCTGGACGCCAACTACGGCAGCAGCACCACGCTGGACCCGACCGAGGTCACCGCGCACACGGTCGCGCTCAGCGGACTGGAGCCTGAGACGGTGTACCACTACGCCGTGGTCAGCAACAGCACCGCCAGTCCGGACGCGACCTTCACCACCCTCGCCGCGGCGGCGCCCTGAGGCTGGTCTGGTGCCGAGCATCACCGACATCGAGCAGGCCGTCGCTCCCCGCGTCGGCCCGTTTTCCATCCTGACCGCCGATCCACAGACGCCGACCAGCGGCACGCCCAGTTTCGCCATCATCCCCAGCCTGCAATCGAGCATCGACCAGGACCTAGTCACCAACCTGTACCTGCTGCGGCGCGGCGTCCTCGGCGACGGCACGCCCACGCCGGCGCCCATCCCGGCCTACGACCGCATCCGCAGCGTGTACAGCGTGGACACCGCCAGCGGCCGCCTGTCGCCGGATCGTCCGTGGCAGACCTCGCCGTACCCGTTCGAGCAGTTCGAGGTGCATCACCTGAACCCGGACCAGGAATTGCTGCCGGCCATCCAGGCCGGGCTGCGACGCTGCTTCTTCGAGGACCGCGTCCAATTGCCGCCGGGCTACTACTACGAGTTCGACGTCACCGCGCTGCTGCCGTACATCCTCGACGTCTCACAGATCCGCCGCTGCCAGGTCGGCCCGTGGCCGAGCGGCTGGCCGGGCTGGTGGCGCGGCCCCCTGGACCTGCCGTTCCAGGCGTACGGCGACTGCGGCCACATCTGGCTCAGGATC
>Ga0126378_10000257_pt1 | contig 40677 bp, 33 predicted proteins | sample PanSoiMetPlot_23_FD_92587 | JGI IMG/M metagenome (GOLD analysis project Ga0126378, IMG submission 92587) | Tropical forest soil microbial communities from Panama - MetaG Plot_23 | ecosystem: Environmental > Terrestrial > Soil > Tropical forest > Bulk soil | place: Panama | collected 2016-02-17 | reverse complement strand
GACCCCGTTGCCGCCCGACGCCGACGTCGAGGGCGCGTGCAGCGGAGAGTTGTCCCAGGGGCTGTTGAAGTAGCCGGCGTCCTGCCCGTAGTTGCCGGTGTTCGTGTGATAGCTGATCACGTAGACCGTGTTGGCCTGGACCTGCACCGGCGTGGCGAAGCTCACCGACTGCCAGCCTGAAGCGGTCTCGTTGCTGAAGGTGGCCGTGGCCAGCAGCGTCCCGCTGCTGCTCCAGAGGTTGGCCACGTGGGTGCCCGTGTTGCCGCTGCCCTTATAGAAGCGAGCCCCTGTCACGCTCCCCGCCACGTCCGACTGGAACTTCACCCCCAGCTCCAGCGCGCTGGTGTCGCTGCTGATGCTGGCCGGGGTGGCCGCAGTCCCGAACAGGCTGCAGGGGCAGGTCTGCGCTCCCACGGTGACCGTAACTCCTGCGGATGGTGTCTCGATATTTCCGCTGTCATCGGTCGCGCGAGACTTGATGGTTACCTGGCCGGCCGCGGACGCCCGCCAGCTGTACGACCAGCTGCCGCGTCCGGTGGCCGCGTGCCAGGTGGTACCGCCGTCCGCCGACACCTCGACGCCGCCTACGACGCCGCCGCCCGAGTCGATCGCGGTCCCCGTGACCGTCACGGTCGTCCCGACCGGGACCTGCGACCCGGCCGCGGGGGACGTGATGGCAGAGCCGGGGGCGGTGGTGTCGGTGGACGCCGTCGCCTGCACCAGCCCCGGCTGGAGGGTGGCAGGCTGCGCCCGCATGTCGGCGAACAGGTTGACCGTGGCCTGCTGGATGTTTACGTCGGGCGTTGACGGCTGGGAATCGCTGTTCCCGTCGAGCCCGTAGGCCCAGTCGACAGTACCGGCTCCAAAGACAATTGCCCCGCTGGCGGCGCGATACAGGGTAAGGCTGTGGGTGGCGGTCCCAGGCGCGAACGTGGAGCCGTAGTCCTGCAGCAGCTCCGGCACGTTGGCCGTTGTGGTCGAAAGACGAATCAGACCCCCGGGCCGGGAGCCGTTGTCGAGGTCCTCATCCCACTCGTAGCCGATGAGACAGTTGCAGCCGGCAGTGTACGTGGATGTCTGGCCGGCGCCCAGGCTGGCGGCGGACGTGTTGCGCCAGAAGCGCATCCTTCCATCGGCCTGCGTGACCGAGAGGGCCTGGAAGTTGGTGCCGTTGACCATGAACAGGGTGCCCGTCAGGGCGTTCTCCGGGCGGCCGCCGTCGGCCGGCGGGCTGAAGCGCGGATCGCGCCAGGTCCCCGTCCACGTCGGAGGGTCTGCGGGGTCTATCGTCGCGTTGGCGTGGGTCTCCTTGTAGGAGACCAGGGTCCGATAGGCGGCGCCGGAGCCGTCGATGGAGGGCTCCCACCGCGTCTTCCAGAACACTTCGTTGCCGCTGAAGAAGGCCAGGCTCACTCCCGCCGCCCTGGCGGCTTCCACATTGGCCCGCTGGCCCCCAGACCAGTACTCGTCGTGTCCGACGGAGAGGAAGATCCTGTGATTCTTGATGAGGGCGCCGAAGCGATCGCTATCGACCCCCGTGAAGTAGCTCACGTCGTACCCGTTGGCCTCGAGCCAGCGGACCATCGGATACTCGGCGTTGAAGACCCAGCTCTCGGGCTTGCTCGACGCGGTGTCGAAGGGCCGGTTGTAGCTGACCTTGTACGCGCGTCCGTCAGGCGCGGGACCGCTCCCGCCGTAGAGGTTGTCCCCTCCATATTTGTTGTACGCCTGCCAGGTGGTGTCGGCGGTCTGGAAGAGCAGCGCCGAACTGCCTCCGTCGTCCCGCACCGCGAAAAAGACGTGGCTCGAGCCGGGCGTGTCCAGTCGATCCAGCTTGGCGAAATAGATACCTGAGACGGCGGTTGCAGGGACAGCCCAGCTGGCCGACACAGCCCAGTTGCCACAGTCGTTCAGGCCTGTGCTGGGGTCGGCGAGGCAGGCCGGCTGCGACTGGGGCAATGTCGCTGTCGGGTTGACGGTGGCAACCAGGCGAGCCCCGGCGCCGGCGTAGTAGCCCATCCGGTAGATGTGCAGGACGTAGTTCGTGGAGTCGGTCTTGACCTTGAACGAGACCGTCGACCCCTTGTTGACGCTGATGTCTGTCGCAAACCCCTGGATGGATGGGTCGCCGGCGCCGGCGATCTGCCACTCACTCGGCGGATTACCGGTCTGTGTGTTCTCGCAGGCAACGGCATTGACGATCGGCGGGCCGCATGGACCGGCCGCGCTGGCCGAGGAACTGCCACCGAGCGCTAACCCACCTATCACGAGAGAGACGAGCATGAGCCAGCGCAGGGCGCGTCTCTTCGCGATGTCAACCCCCACGCCGCTCGCTGCGGCCATGGCGAAACCCTATGGCTGCGAGCCTTCGAGGAAAATAGGCTTGCCGGCCAGTGCAGCGCGCGCCGGCCCAGGCCGCCGTCTGGAGCGCCTCAGGCTGCCTGAGTCAAAAGTCCTGGCTACGGCTCACGCGCTGCTCAAGCGCACCGCGCCGGCACCGCGGTGAAGCGACGGCCGGCGAGGACGGTAGTCGTGGCGCCGGCGGCTTGAGGTGCGGCCGGAAACCCGGGCCAGAGAATTTAGTCACGACATCTTGCTCCGAGCCGCCAGCACGGCTGTCTACGTCCTGCTGGCTGGAGGGATGGCGGGTGTAGGTGACACGCCGTAGGCGACATTTGCGGGCACCGGCAATTCGGCATCGGCCCTGGCCTCTGGTGGCGTGGACTCCGTCGCCGCAACCGCCCCGCCGGCTGACCTCAACATCGTCAGGGGCTTTCGCGCCAGCCTTCCCGCCATGCCGGTCAGCAGACGCAGCTCCTCGCGGGGGAATACGCGCAGCACCAGGGCGGCGACCGTGAAGACCACGACACCGGCAATGATTGGCACGGCCACGAACCGCCCCCGCAAGGGCCACACTGCGGCCGCCATGATGACCGTGGCGATAAACGAGGCAAGAATTGCGGGCACGCCTGCTTTGATGGCAGGCCTGACGCTGCGTGGCAGGAGAACAACGGCCACAACGCCGGTAGTCACGTCGGTCACCAGCAGGGTTAGGGCGGCTCCAAGCGCCGCATTGCCATAGTGACCGTGGAAGTACGGGATTGTCAGCAGGTTCAGCAGCAGGTTCAGAATGCACATCGCCCCCATCACCCAGGTCCACTGGACCTGCTTGTCTGCGGCGATCAGGAATCCGTTGACAAGCGTCGCCAGGTAAACGGGCACGAGGCTGAGTGCCAGCAGGGCGAGGGCCGGGCCAGCCGGCGCGAACCAGGGACCATAAATCGTTGTCACCAGGTTGTTGGCCACAATCGCGAGGCCGACCGACATCGGCAGGCTGAGTGTCATGACGAGCCTGAAGCTGCGGCCCGCCACCTCACCGCCTTCCTGGTGCCCTACGTGCATGGTGCGAGCCAGCGTGGGAAAGACGGCTGTGGCCACAGCTGAAGGCAAGAAGCCGAGAGTGGCGATTATTTGCACGGCCACGCCATACCAGCCGTTCTCTTGCGTGGATCCCATCAGCGAGATCATCACCCCATCCAGCCAGACGTACAGAGTGAAGAACCCGAAGGTGGCCCAGTAGGGCAAGCCGTCCCTGAACAGCTGCCTCACCCGGCCGAGATTCACGACAGGGCGGATCTTGATGATTCTCGACAGCGCGATGCACTGCACCGCCAGTCCCACCAGCTGGGCAGCAAGCGCGACCACGCAGATGCTGACCACGCCCAGGGCCAGGAATTTGAGGAGGAAGATGGCGCCACCAGTCAGCATCAGGCTGCCCAGCACGCTGGTGATAGCGCCCACATGCATCTTCTCGAAAGCCTGGAGGCCCATCAGGATCGGCATCCCGATGTAACCTGCGGCTGCCCCCAGGCTGACCAGTGCCACGATCACGCGTGTGTGCTCGCTATACCCAGCGAGCCAGCTGAAGCCGATTATGCCCAGCATGAGCGCCGGGGCGAGGGCTATTCGCAGCATCAACGCCGCGCCGAGCGTGCGGCGAGAGTCCTGCGGGTGCCGCGACATGCTCTTGAACAGGACTGTGTTCACACCGAAGTCGAGCAGAGCCTTGGCCAGGTTGCCCACCGCTCCCGCGATAACCCACTCGCCCCACTCCTGGGGCCCGACGTTGCGTGGCACGATCACGGTGAAGATCAGGGTGAGCGTCCAGGTGACCGGCTGGCTCGCCAGCAGGGCAGCGGTGTTCCGGAAGATGCGATGGCCCTGCGTCATCGAGTCGATGGCCAATGTATCCGGCGTGGGTGGGGCCGGCCATGGGAGGGCCGGAACCGCTCCGGGACAGCAGCCCAGTCCACCTCTCGCGACCGTTCACCGAGGCGGATCAGCTCCCTGGCCGGGTCGGGCCCGCCGAGCTCGTCGCTGACACCGCGCCAGTAAGAGGTATTGAACAGCGCACTGCAGATCGAGTGCGACAGATTGCGGCGGCCGAAGCACAGCGCCAGCCAGGCCGCGGCTGCGAAGGGGGTGGCGAGAGCCTGCTCGGCCCCCCTTGCTCGCAGCATCAGCCGCACCAACCTGCGATTCAGGGGGTTCCGCTCCCAGAACTCGGACGCTACCGCCCCCAGCATGTCCGGCCGGCCTCGCCGCATTCCCAGGACCACGTCGTTGCGACCGTACTGGTAGGCGGCGCGGAACCACGTAAGGAAGGAGCGGTCCGCCATGTGCAGGCCTTCGGCGTCGGGCCGGAAGACGAACCGTAAGCCGCGAGCCTGCAGCCGGAAGGCCAGCTCGACGTCCTCCGCGCGCTTGAAGCCGGTGTCGAAGCCGCCCACGGCCGTCACATACTCCAGGCCGACTGAGGCGTTGCCGGTGTAGAACTGGCGCGGTCCCGGCCGGTACTCTTCCGCCGTCATCGCCTGGTACTGCCGGACCACGGTCTCCAGCTCCCACTGAACCCACGGCGAGCGAGGCGACGGCGCCGGCATAAGCGTGCCGATCACGACGCGCTCTTGATCCGGCACCTCCAGGTGCGCCTCAGCGTGCGCCGCCAGCAGGTTCGGCGAGGGCAGCACGTCATCGTCCAGGAACAGGACCATCGGCCCACGTGCATGAGCCAGCGCCAGGTTGCGAGCCGCTGCCGGCCCCTGGTTGGGCTGCTCGAGCACCATGGTCGGGAACGGCAGGCGTAGTGAGCGAGCCATCTCGGCAGTGCCATCAGTGCAGCCGTCGCAAACAAGCACGAGCTCCATCCGATCGCTCGGGTACTCGACCCGGGCCAGGGCGTGCAGCGTCCGCAGGAGGGAGTCTCGCCGCTGGTAGGTGGGCATGACCACGCTGAAAGACGGGACCCGGCTTGCAGCCTGTCGACTGGTCAATCCGCGCGTCCAGGGGTGGCCGGCAGCGCGGCGCGAGCTCGCCATTTGAGCCGGCGCCAGCCTGCCACCAGGCTCACCACCGGCCCAGGCGCTTGCGGCGCCTCGACTCGCGACACACAGAGCGGGTCGAATCGCGTCCCAACCCCACCGCACGCCAGCCGGTATCCGGCCTCGGCCGCGGCTGCCTCGACACGCCCGTCGTTCTTGCTGTGCGGATAGGCGAACAGGTCGACCGGCCGGTCCAGCGCCGCTTCTATCGTCCGGCGCGAGCTCCTGAGTTCCCTGTGCAGCCTCACATCGTCCAGGTCCACGAGCGTCTCCGGATGGCTGCACGTGTGTGAACCGAACTCGATGCCGTCGAGAGCCATCGCCCGGATCTGATCCCAATCCAGCATCGGTGCCGGCTCGTAGCCTGAGCCGGCGTCGAATGCAGAGTCGCCACCGATCGCGTCGCTGACCAGGAAGACGGTCGCCCCGTAGCCATAGCGGCTTAAAAGAGGCCAGGCGAAGTCATGAGTGTCCAGGTAGCCGTCGTCGAAGGTGATCGCGACCGCCCGCTGGGGCAGCCGTGGACCACCTGTCATGGAGTCTGCGACGGCGCCCAGTGGGATGCTCCGGTAGCCCCAGAACCTGAGCCAGCGTAGATGGCTCTCGAACGTATGAGGGCTGACGAAGTTGTTCCAGGGGTCCTGGCTGGGAGGGGGTGCCACCCGGTGGTACAGCAGCACCGGCAGCCACCGGCGCGAGCTACTGGACATAAAGCATTCGCCGGGGATCGACGCCGTGGCGGAGAGAGCGCAGCACCCCGATCCAGGGGTATACGAGCTGGCAGTAACCGAGGTACATCGGTCGCGTGCTGCGCCATTTGAGGAGGCCGGCACCGACGCGCCTTACACCGAGCTGCCATGTCCAGGCCAGGAACAGGCGGAATCCATAGAGGTCTCCGGATCGGACATACTTTGCGAACTGCGCACCGGCACCGACGCCATAGGCCCGCTCCATGCGGCGCTGCGACCGCCAGTCCTTCCAGTGCTTGTGGTAGGCGACAGCAGCCGCCGTGTATGTGACCTTCTTGCCTCGGGTCAGCAGCCGGTACGCGATGTCAGGATCTTCGCAGGCGCCGAACAGCCCGCCGGCGCCCAGAAGAGGGTCGAAGCCCCCTGCGTCGAGAAGGTCGCTGCGGCGAAAGGCCATGTTGCCGCCGTGGCCGATGTACCAGGGGGGAGTGCGTCCGGAGTATTCAGCCCTCTCGCCGGCCGCCTTGAAGCCGACCTCGGTGCCGCTGCGGCCCTGGAATCCGTACGGCACGAGCCGGCCGTACACGGCCGCGATCTCCTCGTTCTGGAACTCACGCGCCATCGCGGTCAGCCAGTCCGGCTCGACGATGCAGTCGTCGTCTGTATACGCGACGATGTCGGAGCCGGCCACCTGGGCGCCCACGTTGCGAGCCGCTGATGAGCCGACCGTATTGGTCGCCTGCAGCCGGATCCGCCGATCCCCCTGGGCGGCGGCAGCGACAGCCTGGCGGGTGCGGTCGTCCGTGCTCTGATCCACCACCAGGACCGCGAAGCGTGAATAATCCAGCGCGAGCAGTGAGCGGAGGGTGTCGCTGATCAGGTCGCCGCGGTTGCGAGTAGGCACCACGACGGTCACGCCGAGCGTCTTCACGCCGGTACGCCTCCACCTGTCAGAGCCGTAGCGCCATCACGGACCGCCTTCCTGACGGCTTCCATCACGTCGTCCACCTCTATGTCTCGCAACCCGGCCATCGGGCAGCCGTAGTGCAGACAGCCTCCGAACGACGCCTTCGCGAATGACAGCTTGCAAGCCAGGATGGCGGCGCGGAGCTGAGGTGTCGTCCTGTTGACAACGATCGGGGCGCCCGGCCCTACGCGGACCGCCTCCGTACGCGACTGTCCGGCCAGGACGACGGTCGGCACGCCGGCCGCCTGGGCCAGCTCGAAGGCCAGGCTGTCGACGCAGACGCAGAGCGCCGCCCGGCGCAGCACACCCGCGAGCTGGTTCACGCTGGTCATCCCGGCCAGCGACACGGAGCCGGCCCGCATCTGGCTGCGAATCGCTTCTATCGGCCCCTCCTCCGCGCGCAGTCCTGTGAACACGACGTCCATGCCCAGCTCGAACGCCAGCCGGTCGGCCGTCTCCCGCCAGCGCTCCGGCAGCCACTGTTGGCACGCCCAGTCCGAACCTGTATGGAGCACCGCCATCGGCCTGCCCAAACCGAGTCTGTGGGGTTCCAGCAGCGCACTCGCCTGACGATCGTCGCCCTCCTCCCCGCGAGCTGCGGGCACCGCGGGCTCGGCTTCCAGACCCATGGTGGCGAGCAGGCGCGCCGCCTGCGGCAAGGCAGCAGCCTCCGGCCTGTAGCGCCCGAGATCGCAGTCGAGCAGCCTGGGCCATCCGTTCGCGTAGCCCAGGCACTGACCACGTGTGGCCACACGGACCAGCAGGTTGAGCAGGGTGGTTCCCCAGTAGAAGGTGACGCTAAGGTCGTAGCGCCGTCCTAGCTTCCGGGCGAGGCGCAAGGCCTCTCGTGCCTTGCGCAGCGCCAGGACGGGCCGGCTGCGCGCGCGCTGCTCGTACAGCCTGCTGATGAATAGCCGGCGGAAGCGGCGGTCCCGAGCAAACACCGGGGCCGCTTGCTCCGAGACCAGGAGGTCGGCCTCTGCCCCGGGGTGGCTGCGTAGAACCGCATCCAGACAGAAATCGACGACCAGTGCATCCCCGGGACCGCAGTCGTCGAGGACTATAAGCAGCCGCCTGGTCACCTGCCGGCCTCTCGGTACAGCCGCCAGCCAAGGACAAGACGCGCCCAGGGCCCAGCATCCTGCGCCCCCAGCACCTGCAGAAGAAGGCGATCATCGCGCGGTAGCGCTGGTAGGCGGCATTCGGAGCAGCTTCCCGGCCGGTGGCCGATGAGGTCCGCCACCGCCTCGGCCAATCCGGCCTGGAACCGGCTCCGCGCCACCCGCACCCCCGCCGCACGCAGAGCCGGGCGGGCATTGGCGGGCGCCCAGCGGCGCTCGGCCAGCTTCATGACGGGCAGGTCGGGCTCAGTGTCGCCGACCGCGAGGGCCAGCGGGTGATCCCGACCGGCCAGTTCGGGCGCGACCAGTTCGAGCAGCGCCGCCATGCCGTCCGCCTTGTCGATGCCGGCCGCCACGAAGTCCGTCTGCGCCCATCCTGGCTCGGCGCGCACCTCAGCTCCGGCGGCTGCCAGCAGCGCCTCGACCTCGTCCTGCTGAAGGCCGCGGCCGTTGCCACCGGCGTCCAGCCGGTACGCACGCACCGTCAGCTCCCAGCGGGGATCGAGAAACACCCCCGGCCGCAGCTGCAGGTCTCGGCGAAGCTGCTCGAGTGCTTGGCGTTGAGGCGCTTCCACCAGCTCGCAGCGGACACCGTCACGCGCACGATAGGCGACCGCCCCGTATTCGGCCACAGCACCTGCAAGCCGGAGCTCACGGCACCGAGGCATCAGCTCACTCAGGCTGCGGCCGCTGACCAGCACCGGGCGGAACCCATGAACATGCAGCCCCCGCAGGGCGAGCAGGCCGGTGGGCGTGATCGAGCTGATGCCCAGCCAGCCCGTCTCCAGCACACCGTCCACGTCGATCGCACAGAGCCGGCCCGAAGCCGGCCCGGCCAGGTCGCCGAGCACCAAACCGACCAGGTGCTCCAACAGGACACTCTCGGCTGCTTGCACCGCTCGCCGGCGCATCGCCAGCGCCGCCGCCTGGTCGTGCCGGCCGCGACCGGCCAGCTCCGCCAGCCCGTCCGCGAAGCCGGCGAGGTACTGGACCCGGTAGAGGAGCCAGCGAACGTCCTCGATCGCCCGCCCGGTCCGCCGCTCGAACGACGCCCGCAGCTCGCCGGCCAGCGGCGAGGCGCCTTCCATCTCGGCATCGGCGGCCGCGACAGCCAGGTCCCAGGCCGCGTCATAGACGTGCAGGTCCTCATTCGAGAACGCACGCTCGTCGTAGTCCACCTTGCGCAGGTCGCCGGAGGCCGGGTGAGCGAACCACTGGGTGAGGCTCAGGCTGCCGTCGACGACCGAGGGATGATGCGCGGTGAGCAGACGGCGCGAAAGCCGGTGCAGTGCAGGCCGGACCAGCGGGCGGAGGCCACGGAAGCCTCGCCCCAGGCGATCAGCCACCCGCTGCCAGAGTGGATGACGGTCGGTAAGCGCCAGGCTCCGGTCTGCAGCAGCGCGCAGCCGGTCGGCACGGTCGGCTACGTACCCGGAGATGCGCTCGGCGATGGCCCACGTGCTCGCAGCAGGCGGCGAGGCCAGCCGGGCCTCTTCGGGCAGCCACTCACGGAAAAGGACTCCGTCGACGAGGCCGAGCGTCTGGGGCAGATACTCCCCCACCGCTCTGGAGACGGCCTCAGTATGGCGACCGAGGTAGCCGAGGCCGACTCCCTTCGTGTAGACGAGCTGCTCGCTTCCGTCGTGCCAGGTGGCGCGGTAAACCGCTCGCAGGTGGCGGCGACGGCCGGAGTCGGTCTTTAGATCGCGGCTGACGCAGTGCTCGACCGGCTCCACAGCCTGAGCGCCCAGCGCCGTCCGCACCGCCTCCGGCTCGAGCAGCCGGCGGATCCGCCAGCGTTCGGGCGGCAGCGCCACCACCTGGTAGCTGCGCAGCCGCGCCGGCAGCTCCTCCACCAGGGCCAGGAGCAGTACCAGGTTCCCCAGGTCGACGCCCGCCGCCTCGACCTGGGCTGCGGCCTGGGCCAGGGCAGCGCCCGAATCTGGCGGGTCGTCACAGATGAGCGCCAGGCCGGCGGGCGCCGCACCTCCCAGGATGGAGCCCTCGTCACCCGGCAGGTCCTGTCCGGGTCGCAAGGTGCAATGCCGCACGGAGTAGCCAAGGCCGCTGAGATACGCCGCCTGCAGCGGGGCCAGATAGCTGCCCGAGGTTCGCAGACCGATCACCACCAGGGGTCGATCTCGGTCGGGCCACCGCTCGGCGAAAAGCCGCGCCAGCTCGGCACAGTCCTCGGGGCGCTGATCCAGGCTGCGGAAGCAGCTAGGCAGCCGGAGGATGGAGGCGGTCAGCTCTGTTGGCAACTCGTCGAGGCCACCGGCTACTCGCTCGGCCAGTTCGAGCATCCCGCTCGCAGGTGGCTGTGTGCCGGCCACCGTTCTCGCCAGCTCGTCTACGAGCCGCGCCACTTCCCGCTGCCACCGTGCAGCGCGCAGGTCGCTTCGCCGGCGCCGCCGTGCGCTCAATGGGGCGGCTCGGAGCTGGAGGACAAGGCGAGCGCCGGCGCGCCCGACGCCGCCGCGTCTCGCCAGCACGCCGGCCACCTTGCGCGACGACAGGATGTCGCGGTGCAGCCAGTCCTCGACGACCTGGTTGACCCCGGCGGCCAGCAGGAAGGCGTCCAGCCAGGAACGTCGCTGAACCTCGGTCACCATCAGCCGGGCCAGGGTGGGGACGTCATTGAGAAGGTCCGCCAGGACCAGCTCACGCGCGGACCCGGCACAGATCTCGGTAGGCGCGCTCGCGATCACCCCCTCACCCCGCCTTCACCCATGCCCGGCCGCGCAGGCCGATTCGGGCCGAGGCTGCCATCAGGTCGAAGATCCGGCGGTGGTTGACCATGGCGTCGTGTTCCCGGCGGGCCAGAGCGAGGCTCTCCCTGCCCATCGCCTGTCGCATCGCCGAGTTGGCGGCCAGCAGGCGTAGCGCCCGGCGCAGGTCGGACGGCGAGCCGGCCGGCACCAGAAGGCCGTTGCGGCCGTCACTGACGATCTCCGGAATCGCTCCGACCGGAGTCGACACCAGGGGCAGCCCGGCAGCGGCTGCTTCCGCCAGCGCCTGTGGCATGCAGTCCCCCCGACTCGGCATGGCAAAAACGTCGGCTCGCCGGTACAGGTCGAGCAGCGTGGGGTCGGCCGGCCGCAGGCCTCGGTGGACGCGGCAGCGCACACCAGCCGGCGGCGTGACCTCGTCGGCGGTGACGATGTCCAGCTCGATGTCCGGCATGCCCCGGAGGGCGTCAAGAAGGTCTATGCCGCCCTTCCGCTCCAGGTCGCCTCCGACGAAAAGCACCCGCAGAGGGCCATCGGCTCGTCGCATTCCAGGGTGGCGGAAGCGCTCGATGTCCACACCTGGCGGGATGACATGGATTCGACCGGCAGGAATGCCGTAGTCACGGACCAGAGAATCGGCGGCCAGCCGGGACCAGGTCACCAGCGCCTCGGCCGCCACGAGCGCCCGACGGACCAGAGCGGCCTTGGCCGTCTCCAGCATGGCACCAGCGCGGTGGTGCCCGTACGCCACGCCTACGTCGTCGAAGTTCTTCGGCGTCGCGTCGAGGGACACGACGGTGGGGACCGCCCGCATGATCCCGACGCTGAGCAGGGCCACCACCTGTGTGTGGATGAAAACGGCATCCAGTGGCCCCTGCCGCATGCGGCGCCGCAGCGCGGTGCGGGCCATCAGACTGGCGCGAAAAGACCAGTTGCGAAGGCCGGGAAGGCGGCGGAGTCGACCGGAGGCCTCGAACGGCAGCATGATCACGCTGCTCTCGATCCAGTCCTCACTCGCCAGCGCCCGCTCCAGGTTGCGCGTGTGCGCGACGTGGCCCAGGGTCTGTTCCATGACGAAGGCGAACCGCGCCGGGACGGCCAGGGCTGTCACGTCAGCGTGATCCTCACCAGACTGAGGCCGAGAGGCGGCAGGCTGACCGACCTGGCCTGAAGGGTCGCCTGCTTGATCTGCGCAGAGCCGGGCGCCACCCGAAACTCCTCCGCAGCCTGGATCGTCGCGCCCTGGATCTGAAGCGCAACCGCTGCCGTGGCGGTCGGCGACTCGTTGACCAGCACGACGTCGACCTCCTTCCGCGACGAGTGGCGGGCAGCGAATGCCTGCACCCCGTCGTGGTTGACAGTCACCGGTAGAGAACGATCGCCGAAGGCGGCGCCGGCGCCGTCGAAGTTGCGATAGAGCCTGAACGCGGCGCCCGCAGGCTGGTCCGGCCCCGGGTAGGCCCAGTAGTTGGCCAGGTCCACTCCCTCCCTGCCGAAGATCCCCAGGGCTTCCGCCACCGCCACCGCGCCGCTGGCGTCCTTCTGGCCACCGAAGTTGTACTCCGTGATCGCCAATCCCGTGCCGGGGTATGACTCTCGAATCCACTGCTGGAGTCGCGGAATGAAGTCGACAGATGTGCCGATCCAGGACTCGTCACGGTAATGGGGGTCGTACAGGGCGCGAACGGACCGGATGCGCAGGGCCTGCGTCGTGGGGTCGGCGGCGTCCGATACGACGCCCTCGGCCTGCGGATAGAAGTGAACGTCAAGCAGGTCGAGCGTCCGCCGGCCGGAGTCCCTGTCCCGCCTGGCGACCTGCTGCAGCCACCAGGGCAGGAAGTCCTGGTTTCCGTGCGCGATGCGGTCCAACCGTGTCCGGAAGTTGTCCTGGCCGCGGTCGAGGTCGGAGTTGAACAGCGTCGTCCAGCAGCAAAGGTCGGGGCCGAGGATGAGCGCCGTCGGGTCCCGGTCCTTGACCGATCCGGCGTACTCCTCGAAGTTGCTGACCATCTCGTCGTAGCCCATCGGCACCGGCCGGATGTCGGTGTGTGTCTCACCCCACGCATCGGGCTCGTTGTCCATGGCGTAGTAGCGCACGCCGCCGTTCTGGCCGACGAAGCGCTCCTTCAGATGGCCGACCCAGTCATCCTGGTAGATGGTCCGTGGATCGGCATTTGCATGCCTGCTCGCTGCCGAGGGCACGTATACGGCGTCGCGGTTCCGCCCGGGATCGTAGCCGCGGATGGCGGCGGAACCAGCTGAGATGGGGCTGCCGGCGTGGTCGGGTACACCCACCGAGCCCGTACTGTTCGAGCAGTCGCTGGCAACCCAGCCGATGGTGGGGATGGTTATCAGGGGCGTGGCGGCTGCAGCAATCGTCTGACGGACGAACTCGTCGGGGTCCTGATCGGCGGGCTTGTTTCTGAACTCCCAGTCACGGGCCGCGTTCCAGCACTGGTTGACCCAGTTGTACGTGGTGGCCGTGTTGCCGCCCCAGCGGTTGACAGTTGCGCCCAACCGGTTGAGCACGTTCGCGTCCGCGAACGCGACTCCGTAGATTAGCGGGCTGATGGGCCTTCCACCGCCCCGCGCATCGACCTTCACATCTACGGCGCCATTCGGCCCTAGATCGGGCGCGGCGACCGCGGAGTACTGCGCGCCGAAGCGATCGAAGAGGCCCTCGCCGCGGGCCCAGTAGACGGTCAGAGCCAGCACTGGCACCAGGGCCGTGAGAATGGCCATGACCAACCCCAGGTCGATCCGCCGTTGCTTCACCGCTTGACCAGGTAGGGCCGGCCGCGGTGATGGCGGACGGCGCGGATGGCCCTCCAGAAGGCGGTGCTCCCGCGCATCCCGTCTCGAACACCGGACCAGTAGAGGAGATTGGCGGCGTAGCTGAAGGCTGCATACGAGACGGCGTCCAGGCGCAGGCTGTAGGCAAGCGCTCCCAACCGTGCCGCGATGTCTGCCAGGCCTCCCTGATCGACCGTTCGGCGACCGATGCCGAGTCGAAGCGCCAGCCGGTTCAGGGGATGCCGATCGTAGAAGCAGGCAAGAAGCCCATTCAGGCCGCCACTCAGCCCGCGGTCCCGGCGCAGCGCGACGTCCCACCGGCCGTGCAGGAAATGGCGGCGCCGCCAGGTCCGGTAGTCCGCGCTGCCGTGGTGGACTCCCAGCGCGGCGGGATGATATCGGAAGGCTGCGCCGTGCGCTCGCAAGCGGTCACCCAGCTCGACGTCCGCATCTTGCTGGAGGACATGGTCGTGGCCCCCGACTTCCTCCAGCAGCTCGCGGGGCAGGGAGACGTTGCCACCATAGTGAATGCCCGATGGCACCTCGTCGCGCTCCAGCCGGGTGAACTTTTTGGACAGCACACGGTCGTCGTACGCCGTCCACGGCCGTCGCCTGCCGGGCGCCGGCTGGACGCGTCCCAGGACCACGCATGGCCCATGCATCTTCTGCGCCTCGAGGTGCTCGGCGACCAGCCGTCCCGACGGCACCACGTCGTCGTCCAGGAAGAGCACCAGAGGCGACTGACCGCTCCGCCAGCCTATGTCGCACGCAGCTGCGGGGCCCGAGTGAGGGATCTCCAGGACGCGAAGAGAACACGAATAGCGCCCTTCCGCCAGCGACGGTATGGCAGCCAGGCCCAGGCCGTCGACCACAACGACGACCTCCATCGAGCCGGCATCGAGGCCCACCTGCGCGTCAAGGCACGCGAGCACGTCGGTCAGCACGGGGCCCCCAGCGGTAGGGATGACCACACTCACGGCCACGGTGGCCAGGCGCTGCCCGACCGCGGGTTGAGGAGAGCTCAGCGTGGAAGGAACTGCGATGGCCCTTCGGAAGGTAGTCGCACCCACTCGGGCGGTGAATGGGAGATCCCAGGAGCTGTCCCGCTGAGCGTCCAGCGGAGGGGGACCACCGCCCAGCCGAGGCCGGGACATGCCTGCCGGAGCGCCTGGCTGGAACTCAGCTCCTCAGCCGGCTACCGACTCTGTCAGGTATGCGGTGCGCTCGTCGCCCTGCCACTGCAAGCACTGCAGCGCCGCGCAGGGATAGACGACGACCCGCACCCGCCGCTTGTCTGCCTGCTCGGCGCCGACTGCTCCCAGGATTCCCTCCCATGCCGGTTGCAGCCGCAAGCCCGGAATGTCCTCAGGCAGCAGGCCGGGCCGCATGTCGGGCACGTGGAGCCAGATAGGGTTCGCGGCCGGGGTCCGACCACCGGCCTGCTCGGCCACGGCCCGGATCCGTGGTCGGTCACTCATGATCCGCGATATCACCCGCCCGGCCTTACGCTTGACCTTGCCTGGCAGAGCGCCCGGGCGCAGGACCGACAGGCGACGAAGCTGGTGGATCTGGCGCTCGAAGCGAGGTCCGTTCAGGAACGGGAACAGCCCGTGGTAGCCGAGCCCTTCCGGGCAGGCCGTGACCAGCACTCGGGAGGCGCCGGGGCCAGCCTGGTAAAGCGGGGCCATACCCTTGCTTCGCGTGAAGGTCAGTGACGTGTCCATCGGGTAGGCGTTCACGATGACGACGTCGGCACCGAGCGGAGTGGGAGCGGCGAACACCTCTCGCGAGAACGCCACCGCGGCCTGATAGTAGGTGCGGTGATCGCCGGAGACAGCTCGCACAACCTGGCGATCGGCGTCGACGTGAAGGGTGACGATCGTGCGCAGCCCGACCAGCTCAGCGATCTCATCCAGGTCGCGGCGGAAATCGTTGTCCACGTCATAGGTGCCCGCGACGCTCGGATGACCGTAGTGAAGAGCGACGATCGATCGCTTTCCGAGAACGCCCAGAACCAGCTTGGAGCCGCCTCCGAAACCCACCGAGTGCTGCGGATAGACGCCGCCTATTCCGACCAGCATGTCGGCGCCGGCGACCAGCCGGTTCAGCAGGACCGGCGTCCCGAAGGAGGTTCGCCCGACGCGGACCAGATCACGGTTGCAGTCATGCGCCAGGAGGCGGCAGCCGAATGCCTCCAGCCCGACCTTGTGCAGCAGCTGATCGGTGCCGGAGGGCCGGTGGGTGCCGCCGCCCACCACGATCGTGACATCCTCGCGGCTCATGCCTGCCTCCTCCAGGTGCCGCAGCACCAGCGGCACCACGAGGTTGGCGGGCGTCGGCCGGGTGAGATCGTCACAAACGATGACCGGACGGCGCTTGCCTCTGGCCAGCGATCGCAATGGCGGCTGCCCAATCGGTCGCTCCAGTGCGACAGCGATATCGTCGGGACGCAGCGGCGGGGGCGTGCGCGGCCAGAAAGTCTCCACCTGCCAGCCGGCCGGCATCTCGAGAGTCAGCTCGCGATCGCCATACCAGGCTGCGGTGCGTAGCCGAAGTTCACCGCTCACGACTTGACCGCCTGAACCATGTACTGGGCGCCCGTCGAGCGGACTCCGGGTAGGCCGCGATCGGCCAGGCGCTGCAGGCCGCGATGCAGTGAGACTCCCAGGGGCCCCGGCAGCGCTTCGCGGCCGCCCATCGTAAACGGGCCGAAGCCGAACGTCTGGCCGCGGACCACGGGCGCTCCCAGGTTTGCGAGCAGCTCATCGAACTCGACGATCGAGTGCCGGGTGGCCACGGCGTTGCCGCCCGCCCTGGCCGCCTGGGCACGAAGGCGCCCCACGACCGACCGCGGCCCACGAGTCGCCGGCGAGTATCGAGGGTCCAGCAGCACTGACAGACGGCGGCTGTTGTCGCAGTTGACGATCAGGTGGCCGCCGGGCGCGAGTACGCGCACCATCTCCCCCAGGCCGGCACGCGGGCGCGGGATCCAGGGCACCAGACCCAGCGCGACCACCAGCCTTACCGAGCTGGAAGGCAACGGCAGGCACTCGACATCGCCACGCATGAGCGCAACCGACTCCCCAAGACCGGCCGCGGCGACGTTGACCTCCGCCCTCGCGAGCATGTTCACCGCCGCGTCGACCGCTGTGACTCTCAGGCCGCGCCGGGCCAGCTCGATGGCCAGCAGACCGGTGCCGCATCCTACCTCCAGGACATCGGCGGCGGGGGGCAGGCGCAGCTCGTCGACCCAGGCCAGGGCTCGCGACAGGCGCAGCTGATGAATGACGCTGAAAACGTCATGGCGCTCGTAACAAGCGTCCCAGTTGGCCGCGTCGGCCTCGAAGAAACTGCTGACCGCGGCCGGTTGACCCTGGATCACGTGGCGTCTGCCATCAGCCCAGCCGTAGGGGCGACCTGCAGCAGGTTGACCTGCTGGCCGTTGTAGATCGCCACCGCGTCCAGATCGTCGACGTGGGCGAGCACCCAGTCGAGGTCGTGCTCCTGGCCCGAAGCGCGCAGGAAGTCGGCGCTCGGACCGCAGCGCAGCAGCGCCGGGTCGGCACTGCGCCAGCGCTCGACCTCCCGGAGAGTACGCTCGTCCTCCGGACGGAACCCGGCGTCCAGCAGCTGATCACCGATCCACGCGCACACGAGCTGGTCCTCGTCCCGCGGCTGCCCGCGAGTGCCGGCCCCGATGAGCGCGACCCGTCGGTGGCTGACCACCGCGCGGGCTGTGGCTGAGAAGTTTCGCAGGCAGGCAACGTAGATGGCCGAGCCGCCTCGACAGTTGGCCAGCAAGAGGGTGCCGGCCGACGTCAGCAGTACCATGGGATGGTGGCCGGGAGCAGCCTCCAGAGCTACCGGAGAGTTGTCGAAGTCGAAACACTCAGGTTTCAAACCCGCCTGTTCACCAGCGAGTAAGGGCTGGCGGAGGCGGCCGGCCGTGTTCAGCGCCTCGGCCAGCGTACCGACCGGGTAGACCGAGTGGCCGCCGGCCAGCGCCGTCACGATCACACTGGTGGCCCTGAACACGTCGACCGCCACCAGAGCATGCGTACCCCGGTAGCGGGGTGCGCTCTCGGGCAGGGCGTCAACCACGAACGAACGGGTCACGCCCGTGCCCCATGGGCTGGCCTGGCGAGCATGTGTCCGTAAGCGTCCGAGTGCAGTCCGCGGCGATAGATCTCAACCCTGAGCAGCTCTTCCAGCCGGACGTTGCTCAGGTTGACCTCGGGACCGAAGTGGCTCAGGAAATCGAACTGGCTCTTTTTATTCGGCGCCTCGAAGATGGTGCGCTCCATCCCGAACGCCCTGGCGAAGACCTCGGCGGCAGTGAAGTTGAGCTTCCCTGCGTCGTCGAAGAGGCCGACCTGCTGCGCGCTCTCCCGTGCCTCGACCACTATCTGCCTGGCGCCGGCGTCCAGCCAGCGCTGGCCGGCCACTACGAGCTCCTGGACCAGGTCTGCTGTGAAGGCACCTGCGTGCTTGTCGCCGAGCTCCATCTGGACGCTGAGGCCGAAGCTGCCGGCCAGACGCACAATCTCGGCGGGCTGATGCCTCAACCTGGTGAAGCCTTCGCCGGCTTCGATGCGGTCGATTCCGTGCGAAGCCACCAGCTCGCAGAACGCCTCAAGTCGACCCTGGTCCTGAGCGATCTCGAACGGGCCTCCACCGGTCACCAGCGGCACTCCCAACCGACGCGCGGCGGCGATCTTGGCCCGGGTCGCGTCCTCGTCCGCGATCAGCCAGCAGGCCATGGAGACCTTCAGCCTGCTGATCAGATGGTGGCTCTGCTCCAGGTGGCTGACAACGGTCTGCACGTCGTAGCCCGGGTCGAACGGGCTGGTGTGTGGGGCGAGATCCGGCACTCCGAGCGAACGCACGAATGCGTGAGTGCTCAGTGGCTGGAGGCGGGTAGTAGCGCCCGTCATCGGCACCTCCTTTAGAGCGGCCTGACGACTTCGGCTGGGACGCCAACCGCCAGGACGCCAGGTGGTATGTCGCGGGTGACCACGCTGCCAGTCCCGATCACGGACCCGGCGCCGATGGTCACGCCCTTGAGCACGGTCACGCGAGCTCCCATCCAGACCCGGTCACCGACGACTATGGGGCGGGGCCGGCCGTGGCCGCTGGCGCCGTCCGGGTCGTGGTAGTCGCAGTCCAGGATGATCGAGTACTGACCGATCAGGCAGCCGTTCCCGATCCGGACGAGCGTGTGCGCAGAGACCGAGCAGCCGAAGTTGAAGAAGACCCGCTCGCCGATCTCGAGCCGGCCTCCGGCGTGCGCATTGAGGTCGCAGCGAACCGGCTCCCCATACATCAAAAGGCGTTCGCCGATCTCGATGGTGCCGTAGTTGACAACCTTGCAGCGGCCGAACAGCCGAGGTCTTGGGCCGAGGCGATTGCAGGCGCGCATGTAGGCACGGGCGCGGGCAAGGGCGAGTCCCTCCCGCGTGGCCCAGAGTGGATTGGTCACAGCCCGCCGGGTTCGCTCGAGGCCGGAATGGGGCCTCACGGGATGGGCCTCTCGGGTCATCACCGCGCCGGCTTCCTCGACCGTCATGTCTCTCCGTGGACCTGCTGCAACGGCTTCCTCCAGCCGGCAGCCTAGGGATGCCATCCGCGGAATGAAATGGGCCTTCTCCGCGCGGCAGCAGGCGCTGGACTGGACCCGAAGTACCAACTTGTCCCAGGGTTGTTGGGCTCGCAAAGTCTCCGATCGCGCCGGCATGAGGGTCTGGTCGGCCTGGTTGCTTCGGCAGAGGAGTTCGCGAGCGTAGTCAGAACGCCGGATCATGAGCGCGTCGGCGCGCTCCGATAAAGGGTCGCTCGCTGAGCAGATAGGAGAGGTAGGCGATCGGCACAGCTCCGAGCAGACTGGCGACAACGCCCAGGGCCAACCGGTCGGTGGAGTTGGCGAGGTGGTGGAGGGAAGGCATCAGCGCGGCCAGGACGACGAGGTGCCACAGATAGAAGCTGTATGAGATGAGCCCCAGAAACCGCACTGGACGCAGCTCAAATGGTCGGCGCAGCAACGGGGCGCCGAACAGGATTCCGAAGAGCACTGACGCATACACCAGGCCGAACAGTGAGTTGCGGCCAAACGAAGCGGAGATTGCCGAGGTGAACACCAGCGCCGTTCCGAGCCCAACGCCGAGAAGGAAGATGCCAGACCCTGCCCACATGAGGCGGCTGGCTTCGCTCGGTTTGGCTGAGCGGCTTCGCGAGAGGTGCGCGTAAGCCACGCTGCAGCCGATGCCGGCACCGAACACCGACAGGAAGTAGGTCACGCTCCGTGGGCCGAGGAGGCCCGTCAGCAACACCCGATCATTGCCGGGGTCGAGAGACCTTCCGGCCAGGCTGCTGGCGAACGAGATCGCGGTCAGGCAGGCGACCAGCGTCACCGTAGCCTTGAGCGGTCCCGTGCGGCTGCTGAGCGCGTAAGTCAACCAGGCCAGGGCGGGCAAGAGGAGGTAGAACTGGACTTCCACAGCCATGGTCCAGAACACCCCGTTGATGGTGAACATCGACTGTGGCAGGAGGTTGAAAAGGAACGTGGTGTGCAGCAGCCAGTCTGCGGCCGCCGCCAGGGTGCGGGGGCCGGCCAGGGTGAGGACCGTGAGGCAGACGAGGTAGGCCGGTCCCACGCGAAGGGCGCGCCGCTTGTAGAACCTGGCAGCCGACGGCCGCCCACCCTCGTGCAGCAACCAGCGTGCATAAGGGAGGAAAAGCAAGAAGCCGCTGAGCACGAAAAACAGGTGCACGCCCGTCCGCGCGTAATACATCGGGTACCGCTCTTCCCACTGGCCCGCCGCGAGGAAGTCTGGCTGCTGGTTCCACGCGTGGAAGAGCAGCACCAGGCCAACAGCCAGCGCTCGAAGTCCGTCCAGTGCCGGCATGCTGGTCATCGCCCCGTTGTCCGGCAGCAGCCAGGACCCAAACCGGGACCAGGAAACCTGAAGAAATGCCCCATGCCCGCGAGCAGGGGCCCTCACCCCGTTCATGTGACAGCCTTGCTATCGGATCAGGTTAGGGCCGCATCGCGACGTATTCCATAGGGCCGGCTGGCTCACGCATAGGACAATCCGGCCTGGCGTCGGCTCCTCCCGCCGAACGACCTGCAGCCTGCCGGCCTGTTACCGCCCCCCTAGTCAGCGGGCTCGGCGCCTCAGCCAGCCCGAAGGATGGTGTGTGATCAGGAAGCGACCGCACCGTTCGCCGTCTACCTCGAAGTCGCGGTGCTGGCGCAGGAAGTCGCGAATTGCAGGCAGTGGTCCCGGCCGCTGATTGCGGAAGATGCCGAGAGTGTCGATCACGCCATCCTGGACCAGCATGTAGCTGCCGGGCGTGACGAGCGGACCGTACGCGTCCATCTCGCGCTTGACATGGGCCGTAGCGTGGTTGCTGTCGAGGATCACCATGACTGGACCCGTCTGTCGCTGTGCCACCGTCCTGGCTCGGCCAACCACGTCCTCCGATGTGGAGTCGCCCAGCCAGAACTCGACCCGCGGGTGCTCGTGGTCGTGCAGCTTCTCGATGTCGATCGTGATCACGTGGCCATGTCCCAGCAGGTCGAGCAGGCTCGCGTAGAACAAAGCCGAGCCTCCCTGGTATGTGCCGGATTCGATGATCAGCTCAGGCTCGACCGTGGCAACCGTGTCGGCGACGGTCCAGAGGTCGAGGACGTTCTGAAAGACCTGGTTACCCAGCCAGCGAATGTCGTGAAAGTAGTTGGTGTGCCGGATGAGGTCGGCGAAGAACAGCCTGCGCACCGGCCCGGCCAGCGTCCGCTCGTAGATCGGGTAAAGCAGCCAGCTTATTCGCGACGCATAGAGCGCTTTCGACACCATCGCCCCGTCACCTCCTACCTGTGGTCGGGCCCAGTGGGGCGGCTGGGCCTCCTTCACCTCCGTGTACCGTGCAGGCTTGATGGTACTGCTCGCGTCACGACCTGGTCTCGTGCAGTACGATCGACTCGTGCGAGTCCAGACCGCAGCTGTCTGCAGGATGATGGCCCCCCTCGTGGGGCGCTGCCGCTCGCACTAGCCGGCGGATTTTGCGAAGGGCCCCGCGAGCTCGGGGCCCAGGTCGGTACCGTGCCCCGCGGTCGGGGCCATGGAGGTACCGATGACCAGCAAACGGGTCTACATCACGACCGCGATCCCGTACGTGAACGCCCGGCCGCACCTGGGTTTTGCGCTGGAGCTGGTGCAGGCCGACGCGCTCGCCCGGCACCGCCGGCTGCGCGGCGACCAGGTCCGACTGCTTACCGGCACGGACGACAACTCACTGAAGAACGTGCTGGCCGCCGAAGCTGCGGGTGTCACCACCGCCGAGCTTGTCGCGCGCAACGCCGCACACTTCGCCAACCTGCAGGTCTCCCTCCAGCTGGCGTTCGACGACTTCATCAGCACCAGCACAGATCCTCGCCACCCACGGGCCGTCGAGCGGCTCTGGCGCGCCTGCGAGGCCGCCGGCGACCTCTATCGGGCTCGGTACGAGGGCCTCTACTGCGTGGGCTGCGAGCAGTTCTATTTGCCTGACGAGCTCGAGGGCGGCCGCTGTCCAGAGCACGAGACGGTGCCTGAGGTCGTCGCTGAGGAGAACTGGTTCTTCCGTCTCGCTCGCTATCAGGATCAACTCGACGCTCTGATCACGAGCGGCAGGCTGCAGATCGTCCCAGAATTCCACGCTCAGGAAGTGCTGGCGTTTGTTCGCGGCGGCCTGCACGACTTCAGCATCTCTCGGTCCCGGGAGCGAGCCCGCGGCTGGGGTATCCCGGTGCCAGGCGACCCCCGCGATGTGATCTACGTCTGGTGGGACGCGCTGGGCAACTACATCAGCGCCCTGGACTACGGGACGCACGGCGAAGCGTACAGGCACTGGTGGTTGGAGGCCGACGAGCGCGTGCACGTTATCGGCAAGGGAGTCCTGCGGTTCCACGCCGTCTACTGGCCGGCCATGCTGCTCTCGGCCGGCGAGCCGCCGCCGACTTCCATCCTCGTCCACGAGTACCTGACGATGAACGGCCGCAAGCTGAGCAAGTCGCTGGCCAACGCCATCGATCCGGAAGGCCTGGCCGAGCAGTTCGGCGCAGACAGCCTGCGCTGGTGGCTGCTGAGCGAGGTAGTGCAGGCTGCCGACACCGACTTCACCTTGGAACGGCTCGCGACACGCGCCGACACCGACCTTGCCAACGGTCTGGGCAACCTGGTCAACCGGACTGTGTCGATGGTCAACCGCTACTGCGGCGGTCGCGTGCCTGCAGGTGGGCCGGGCCCACTTGCCGCCGGCCTGCGCCGCCTGCCGGCGGAGGTCGACGCCGCACTGGCTGCCTTCAACTTCCGCAGCGGCGCCAGCGCCGTGATGGAGGCAGTCGACGCCGCCAACCGGCTGGTCAACGCGACGAGGCCCTGGGCGCTGGCCCGGGCCGGCCGCTCAGCCGAGCTCGGCGCCGTCCTGGCGGCGCTGGTGTGCGCGTGCCGCCGGATCGCCGACGAGATCGCTCCTTTCGTTCCCGGCCTGGCGGCCCGCATCGTGCACCAGCTCGGGGACGGAGGCGTCGAGGTGCGAGCGGCCACGCCGGTCCATCCTCGGCTTGGCCCCGCTCACGGCGGGGAGCTTCAAGGCCCTCAACAAGCTCGAGGCGCGACGGCGATGCCGGGCAGCGACCAGTCCAGAAGAGGCTCACCCTCGAAGACCGGACCGGACGGGTCCAGGCTGACGCCGTCGCCAGAGCGCCGCTCGGCGTCGATCGCCTGACGCAGGTATCCGGCGCGCAGCTCGTAGCGGGCCGCCTCTGCGGCCCTACCGGCGGCGCTGAGCAGGAAGGCGTGGCGGTCCAGGTTGCGCAGCTGCCGCTCGCGGTCGACGAGGGCTGCAGCGCCCCGACGGGTCCGGTTCAAGGCGGCTTCCGATACCGCCAGAGCATCCTCGTGACGCTCACCGACGACGTAGAGGTCCATGAGCTGCTCGTCGATGCCCGCCGCCAGCTCGGCACGACCAACGCTCATCCAGTCCTCGGCTGCACGCCTCAACGCCAGCTCGGCTTCGTCGAGCGCCATCCGCCTGAGCAGCACCGCCGCCAGCCCGGCGAGCGCCCACCCGACCGACCCCCGCGGCACGGCCTCGCCATCGAGGACCGCCACCGCCTCTCGGGATAACCGCTCAGCCTCTTCCCAGCGCCCCAGGCTGCGCATACACCAGGCGAGCGTCACCTCGGCGAAGCCCACGGCCCGCGCGTCGGGCGGACGTCGACGTCGCGCCGACTCCAGCCGCGCGCGGCAAAGCGGCTCGGCTTCGGCGTAGCGCCCCAGCTGCCCAAGCCGCTGGATCAGCTCGTTCCGCCAGGCTGCCACCGGCTCCGCATCGGCGCCATGCCGCCGACTTCGCGATATGACCATCTGCTGCAGGACGGGAATGGCCTCGTCCATGCGCCGGCGCCGAAGGAGCACCTGGTAGAGCTCCTCGCCGACATCCTCAGCCAGCGGGACCGAGCCGCTCTCCAGCGCGCTCTGCCACGCGTCTCGCAGTGATGCCTCCGCACGCTCGGGATCGAGCGCGACGACGTGACGCCTGCCTTCCCAGAGCAGCTTTTCGGCACGCCGCCGCGCCAGCAGGCGTGAAGGCAGCTGGATGACCGTCACGCTGGACAGCTTCTCACGTTGAGGTCCCCCAATTCGCGACGACTTTGGACTGGACAAGACGCGACATCTCGTCTAGTCTTATCTCGACATGCCGGAGACCGTGCTCACTGCGGCTCGTACCGTCCTCAGCCGCAACCCTGGCGCGTCGCTGAGCGCGGTGGCAGCGGCGGCCTCGGTGTCGCGAGCCACGCTCTACCGCAGGTTCGGTTCTCGCGAAGGGCTGCTTCGCACGCTCGACATCGAGCCCGACCCGGACTCCCGCGAGCGGGTGCTGACCGCCGCGCTGGAGCTGGTCGGCAGAGACGGGCTGGCGAGGCTTTCTATGGACGAGGTGGCGGCTGCCGCCGGCGTGTCCCGGGCGAGCCTGTACCGGCTGTTCCCGGGCAAGCCGGCGCTCTTCCGCGAGCTGCTGCGCGCGTTCTCCCCGGTCGAGGCGATCGTGGAGACGGTTCTGCGGATGCGCGACCGGCCTCCGGATGAAGTCATGCCAGAGGTGGCGCGCGCCGCGGCCAGGGCCCTGGCCGGACGGGTCGGCATCGTGCGTACGCTCTTGTTCGAGGTGGCGAGCGCCTCAGCGGACTCCGAGGAGGCGCTGAGGTACGTGGTCGAGCACCTCTTGAAGGGCCTGCCCGGCTATCTCGCCGATCAGATGGCGATGGGCCGGCTGCGGCCGCTGCATCCGCTGCTGGCCATTCAGGCCTTCGCCGGGCCGATCGTGTTCCACCTCGTCACACGCGACGTCGCCGAACGGGAGCTTGGGTTCGATATGCCCGTCGAGGAGGTGGTGACGGTCCTGGCCGAGAGCTGGGTCCGTGCAATGAGGCCGCTGGAGTCGAAGGAGTAGCAGTATGAGGGAGGCAAGTGACGGCGCGCTCGCGGTCGAGGTGGATGGCGTGGTCAAGAACTTCGGCCGGATTCGCGCGTTGGACGGCGTTCAGCTGGCGGTCAGGCAGGGCGAGGTGTTTGGGCTGCTCGGTCCCAACGGCTCGGGGAAGACCACCCTGATTCGCTGCATGGTCGGCCTGGTCGTGCCGGACGCGGGCACGGTGACCGTGCTGGGTCGCCGGCTGCCAGACCTGGGTGTGCTTTCGCGCGTCGGCTACATGACTCAGGCCGCTGCGCTCTATCCGGACCTGTCGGTGCTCGAGAATCTCCGCTTTTTCGCAGCGATCAGCGGCGGCGACCGCCACGTGAATGAAGCACTCGAATTCGTGGAGCTGGCGGACCGACGTCATTCAGTGGTGGCCACGCTGAGCGGCGGCATGCGGACGCGGGCTTCCCTCGCCTGCGCTATCGTTCACCGCCCTGAGCTGCTGCTGCTGGACGAGCCCACCGTCGGGATCGACCCCCTGCTGCGGGCCCAGCTCTGGGGGCGGTTCAGGGAGATGACCGAGTCCGGCACGACGATCATCGTGTCCAGCCACGTGATGGATGAGGCGGCCCGATGTGACCGGCTGGGGCTGATCCTGTTCGGCCGCCTGCTGGCCGAAGGCTCGGTGGCGGAACTGCTGTCGATCGCCCGTACCGACCGGCTGGAAGACGCCTTCCTGAAGCTTTCGCAGGTGGAGTCACGATGAACGCGCACCGCGTGCTCGCCATCACCCGCCGTCTCCTGCAGCAGTTCCGTCGTGACCGCCGCACGCTGGGGCTGCTGTTCGGCGCGCCGCTGGTGATCCTGGGCCTGCTGTACTTCCTGTTCCGCGGCAGCGGACCGAATCCGGCGATCGGTGTCGTCAACCTTGACCAGGGACCGCTGGGTGCGGCCGTCGCGAGCCGCCTCGAGGCCTCATCGGGCGTGGACAACGGCAGGCTGGATGCGGACACTGCCGCAGCACGGCTCAAAGATGGACGCCTGGCCGGCTACGTTGTCCTGCCTGCCGACTTCTCCCTGTCAGCCGCTCGCGACGGTGTGATCCGGCCGCAGATCCACGTGGAAGGCAGCCAGCCAGGGCAATCAGCTGCTGTTGTGCAGGCCGTGAGCCGAGCGCTGGCCGGCACGGCGGCTTCGCAGCTGGGCTCTTCAGGGATCAGGGCTCCCGTTGTCGAGCCGGCGGTCAGCTATCTGTACGGGGGTCCGTCGCTGGACACCCTGGACTACTTCGGCGGTGCGTTCGTCGGGCTGGTCGTGTTCTTCCTGGTCTTCGTGATCACCTGCGTCTCGTTCCTCCGAGAGCGGTCACAGGGTACGCTCGAGCGGCTGATGGCGAGCCCCCTCCGGCGGGTCGAGATCGTTGTCGGCTACATGCTGGGGTTCACGCTCCTGGCCCTGGCCCAGGCAGTGGAGGTGATCGTCTTCGCACTGGCCGTGCTCAAGATCCACAACTCCGGCAACGTGCTCCTGATCTTCGGCATCGAGACGCTGCTGGCGCTGGCCGCGGTTAACCTCGGCATCTTCCTGAGCATGTTCGCCAGAACCGAGTTCCAGGCCGTGCAGTTCATCCCTCTGGTGATCGCTCCTCAGCTGTTGCTGAGCGGCATCGTCTTCCCGGTGTCGTCGGAGCCGGGCTGGATGCAGGCCATCTCCAACGTACTGCCCCTGACCTACGCTGCCAACGGCCTGCACGACGTGATGCTCAAGGGCGCCGACCTGGGCTGGTCCGCAATCCAGCTAGACATCGGGGTCGTGCTGGCATTCTGTCTGCTCGCCGTCGTCGCCGCCGCAGCCACCCTGCGGCGCCGCGTCGCCTGAGTCTGCACCGGCGGCGCTGAGTACGGCCGCGACTTACGAAGGTGTCCGGCGAGAGCGGGACTGGCGGAGCGAACGGCTTGACCAGCGCCTGCGGTCGCGATCAGCGCCGGTCGTACTGCCGGTCCTGCCCAAGGAGGAGGAACGTGATGCCTAGCCCAGCCCCGATCGCCACCATGGCAGCCTCGGCTGCGCTGTTGTTGGGAAAGGCGAGCCGGAGGACGGTTGAGATGGCGAGATAGATGCCGCTCAGGATGAGAGCCAGGCGGATACGGCGCGCCACGTTGCGAAGCTGGCTGCGGAGGCCGCCGGGGCGCACGGAGAGCACGCTGACTACTACAACGACGATCAGGACAATGCCCAGGAAGAAGCCCTTCACGAGGGCAGTGTCGCACGCCGGTTAATCTGCAGGTATGTGGCTGGTGTGCTCACAGCGCTGTGGAAGCGAGCTCTTCCGTGTTTTGTTCGCCGAGGTCGAGGTGGACGCCGGCGGCGAATACCAGGCGCACAGGGTGATCCAGCCCGGTTACCTGTGCCTGAGCTGCGGATCGCCGGCGGTGGATCTGGGCAGCGTGCCCGAGGCGATGGACGAGGAGGCGGAGGAGGACGCCCCAGCGACGTCCGTTGAGCTGCTTTGCCCGGTCTGTGAAACGATGGTTACCGTTGTTCCCGGCGAGGGCTGCCCGAACTGCGGTGCAGCTCTGGAAGTGGTGTAGGTGCGTCCTGGAGAGGAGCCGTTGGGGCAACGAGGTCCCCATGCGCTGGCTGTGACTCACGTAAGGGAAGCATCGCCGCAGAGGATGGCAGCCATCCGGGCGGCTGCCGCAGCGTCGCGCCGCCGGACAGCGGCACGGAGCGCGCGCACCGCTCGCGGGGTGTTGAGGTCGTCGTCCATCGCCGCGGAGAACTCGACGATCAGGTCGTCCGCCGCTCCCACAGGGTTGCGTCCCAAGCCCCGCCGATCCCCGACGCCCAATGGTCCCGCTGGGCCCGCCCTCCCCCCACCGGTGGCGGTCCCGCCCCCGCCGCCACCACCGAGCAGCTTCGCCAAACGGGCGGTCAGACGCGCGGCGCCTGCCAGACCCTCCCAGCGAAAGGTCCAGTCCGTACGGTAGCGGTGCGACGCCAGATACAGGCGGAGCGCGGCCGCAGGTGCCCGTTCCAGCGCCTCCCGCACGACGACCAGGTTGCCGAGCGACTTCGACATCTTATGGCCGGCGTAACGGACCATCCCAGTGTGCATCCAGGCGCGCGCGAAGGGAACACAGCCTGTTAAGGACTCCGACTGCGCACGCTCCGACTCGTGGTGCGAAAAGCGCAGGTCTCGGCCTCCACCGTGCACGTCCACCTGCTCGCCGAGATAGCGCATCGCCATCGCGGTGCACTCGATGTGCCAGCCGGGACGGCCTTCCGCATAGCGGGATGGCCACGCAGGCTCGTCCGGCTCGGACCGGCGCCAGAGCTGGAAGTCGAGCGCGTCTCGCTTTGCGCCCGGACCGACCTCACCCAGCAGATCCTCGTCGCGCAGCTTCCTGAGCATGGAGCGCCGGGTGGCGTGTGACAGCTCGCCGTAACCCGGGTACCGCGAAACATCGAAATAGACGTCTTTTGTCTGGTATGCGAAGCCAGCGTCGACCAGCCGGTCCACGGCTGCCAGGATGACCGGGATTTCCGTTGAAACCAGCGGCATCACATCCGGGGGCCGCCAGCCCAGCGCTGTCATGTCGGCCACAAAGCTCCTCAACTGCCGCTCTGCAAGCTCGTCCCAGCGAACGCTCGTCCGCCGTGCCCGCTCGAACAAGGGGTCGTCGACGTCCGTGACGTTCTGCACGTACCGGACCCGAATACCGGAGGCCTCGGCCCACCGCACCAGGTAGTCGAAGGCACAGAAGGTGAACGCGTGGCCCATGTGGCCTGAGTCGTAGGGCGTCACGCCGCAGACATACAGCCTCAGCAGGCCGCCTTTCCCCTGTTCCGGGTCTACCGACAGGGGGAGCGGCACCATCTGACGCCGCAGGCTGTCGTAGACCCGGATGCTACAGCTGGCTTCCGAACCCAACGCCTCGCGCGGCTTCGCGCAGCGTGTCTGCGCAGTCCGTGCGTTCCCAGGGCAGGTCGAGGTCGTCTCGGCCGAAGTGACCGTACGCAGCGGTCGGCGTGTACAGCGGACGGCGCAGATCCAGGTTGTGGATGATGGCCGCGGGCCGGAGGTCGAAGTAGCGGCGGACCAGCTGCAGGAGCTCATCCTCGGACAGCCTGCCCGTCCCAAATGTCTCGATTGCGATCGACGTGGGCCGAGCACGACCGATCGCATACGACACCTGAACCTCGCAGCGGTCCGCCAGTCCGGCAGCGACAAGGTTCTTGGCGACATAGCGGGCCGCGTACGCTGCCGAGCGGTCCACCTTCGAGGGATCTTTGCCGCTGAAGGCGCCGCCCCCGTGGCGTGCAACGCCGCCGTAGGTGTCCACGATGATCTTGCGCCCCGTGAGCCCGGCGTCCGCGGCCGGCCCGCCGAGCTCGAAGCGCCCGCTGGGGTTGACCAGCACTTTGGTGCCCGAGTCGACCAGCTCGGCCGGCAGGACCGGACCGATGACCAGGTTTCTGACCCCCTCCTCGATGTCGCCGTTGCCGATGCCTGGGCGGTGGTGACTCGAGATCACCACGGCCTCCACCCGTCGGGGTTTGCCGTACGCGTACTCGATGGTCACCTGGGACTTTCCGTCCGGCAGAAGCCAGGGCAAGTGCCCCGATTTCCGTACCAGAGCCAGCTGCCGCGTCAGTCGGTGGGCCAGCGAGATCGTCAGCGGCATCAGCTCCGGCGTCTCGGTACAGGCGAATCCGATCATCATGCCCTGGTCGCCCGCACCCTGCAGCTCGTAGGGGTCGCCACCGTTGGCGCTGCGGGCCTCGATCGAGCGGTTGACGCCAGCGGCGATGTCAGGAGACTGCTCCTTCAGATACACGCTCATCAGTGCGTGATCGGGGTCGAACCCCGTCTCTTCGTTCTGGTAGCCGATCCGCCTGAGCGTGTCGCGAATCGTCAGCTCGATGGCAACCTCGGAATGCGTGGTGACCTCACCGATCACACATAGGAAGCCCTTCGTGACCGCAGTCTCGCACGCGACCCGAGACATGGGGTCCTGAGCCAGCATGGCATCCAGGATCGCGTCCGAAACCTGATCGCACACCTTGTCGGGATGACCCTCGGTGACCGACTCCGAGGTGAGCAGGTACGTGCTGGCATTCGTGAATGAGGTCATGTTGCAGGGCAGCGAGCCCCGTTAGGCTCGCGGCGCATTGTACCGGGAAGCCGATCCTCTAACCGGCGACCTCTTCCTCCTGGCCGAGCAGGCGCGCCTGAAGGGCGAAGATGTCGTCGAGCACCCGCTCGACCCGCCTGCCTTCCAGCCGATGGTCCGGTATGAGGCCACCGGCGCCGAGCATGTGGCGAAGGCGATAGGCAAGCGGCCCATCAACGCGTGCTCTCCCCTCGGCCAGCGCGTCCTCCAGTACCTGCAGGCATTGGTCGAGTGCTCTCATGCGTGACCGTTCGGCGGTGGTTCGAAGAGTCGTCACGTGCCGAGCACCTCCAGCCGGCCTTCCTGAACCCTCACCTTTACGGTGGGAAGCGGCGGCAGCTGTGAAGGTCCGTGCGTCATCGCGTGACCATCGTCGAGGTTGAAGGCCAGGTTGTGGCAGGGGCAGTTGAGGACGTTCCGGTCCGCCAGCCAAACCAGCTCGCACGGCACGTGAGTGCAGTAGGCGGACATCGCCGCGACCTGTTCTCCCCGACGCACCACGAAGGCTCCGATCGCGCCGGCTGTCACTCGGCGGGGCACTCCATCCTCGAGGTCTGCGAGGGTCAATCCCGTGTCGACCCAACGCCCCAGCTCCGGCCGAGGTTCCATTCGGCCTCGCCGCGGACGTGCAGGAGCGAAGAGCCCGCCCAATTCCGCGGCGAGCGCACCTCCGATTGCGCCGGCAGCCAGCCCGAGGCCCGCAACCAGAGCGGATCGACGGTTGACCCACGCCGGCGCTTCCCCCTTCTGCAGGAGGCGCGTCAGCCGGCGGCGGAACGCCGGTGACATGCGGGGATAGCCCTCACGGCTGCCGGCCAGCCTGGCTGCAAGCCGGATCGCCTGATGGTCCGAGGCGTCCGAAGGAGTCGCCTTCAAGTGGCGGCCAGCGAGCACGTCGCCGACGATTCGATCAATTCGTTCGGCGGTTCGCCCTTCGTGTGGCTCAGTCATCACTGCCTACTCGGGCTGCCGCCCGGAGGGCTCGCAGCTGCATCACCTTGATTCCACCCAGGGTGGTTCCCAACTCCGCCGCAACCTCCTTCAATGAGTAACCGCGAAGGAAACGAAGCTCGAGGAGCTTCCTGTAGTTGGCCGGGAGCTGGCTCAGGATTCGATCCACACGCTCAACGGACTCGCTTGTGGGTTCCTGCTGTCTGCTCTCCACCGAGACGTCCGTCCGCAGCTCTTCCACGGGCAAACCAAAGCGGGCGGACCAGAACGTGGCCAGCGCAGAGCGAGCGGTGGCGAACAGGTACGAGCGAATAGCCGCGGGGCTGGCTCCTGAGCGCAGCCGCGGTATTGCCTTCAACGCCACCTGCTGTGTCAGATCCTCGGCGTCGGCCCGGTTGCCCACACGGGCGAAGATGTATGCGTACACGAACTCGAGCTCATCCAGCGCAATTTCCACTGGCGGAGCGAGAGGGGCCGGGAGCTCGACGACCTCACCAGGCTGCTGCGGCTGCCCAAGCTCCCCGCTCACGCCCTGGCACCTCAGCCGATGGAAGGGCGGCTGCACGGGATCGGTTTGGCGTTGGGCCAGCTCGTGCAAGTTCCGCCGTGGGCAAGCAAGGCCCGTTGCGACGGCACGGTCAGCGCCAACGCTCCCATGAGCACCTCCATTGATTGTGAACTCGAACGCAACCCGGCGGCGCGATCAAACAGGTCTTCGCACGCACCACCTGGTACCGAAACGGGTTACTCGGCGGGCATGGTACCTGCGGCTTGGCGCGGCGCGTGATGACGGCGGTACCTCAGAAGCACTCGCCAGGCGGCGAATCCGATCCCCAACCCCAGTGCCAGGAAGGGAGCCAGCGTCCCGAGCACCAGGATCAGCAAGGCGATCAGGTTGACGAGGTTGTGAGTAGCCTGGCTGGCCGCGGACTGCAAACCCCACTCATCCCGGGGACTGGCGGTGGTCTCGCGGATCGCCACCGACACGGTGGCGTAGGTCATGGAGTGGCCGAGAAACGAGATCTGGCCCTTCAGCTCCTCGATCTGACCAGTGACCTGGCCGAGCTGGTTCTGGATCTGGATGGTGTCGCTGACTGATCGGGCCTGCTGCAACAGCGCCAACATCGCGTTGCGCTGGGCTTCCGCATTGGTCAGCCGGGCCTGGAGGTCGACGTACTGCAGGCTCACGTCGTTGCCGGAGATCGTTATGGTCCGGGGAGTCCCCTTTTTACGGATCTGTGTCAGGACATCGTCGAAGTGCGCCGACGGCACCTGGAAGGTCACCTGGCCAGACCGCATCGGTTACCCATCGTCCGCCTGGGCCTGCGAGCCGGAGATGTAGCCACCCGCCTGGTCCACGATCGCGATCACATCGTTGAGGGTGGAGTCGAACTGGCCGGTGGCGACGTCGAGCGCAACTCGCGCCGTGCGCTGTACCCGCGGGCCCTCCGGAGTCTTTGGCAGGAAGGAGACGTCGCCCGGCGACTTCTGCGGGGCATCCGAGGCCACCGGGCCCGACACGTTCTGCGGCGACTGCGGAGCGGCGCCGGCTGGGGTATGCGAAAGCGCCTCAGCCGATCTGCCGCCGCTGCCGCCGGCACCGCACCCGGCCAGCGCCGTGAGCCAGACGGTCCCGAGGACGAGGACTGGAAGCTTGGTTGTCATGGCCTACGGAACGCGCATGCCGGCCGCGTGTAACTCGCGCCCTCTAAGGGTGGTCGAGGAGGTCTTCGCCCGGCGCGTTGAGTCCGATCAGCAGCAAAACCACCGAGTTGAGCGCGAACGCCACGTAGTCCGATCAAAATGCGTGTGAAGACACTTCCCTCGACGCGGTCAGGACCGGCAGACTCATCGCTATGACGGACGTCGGCCTGCGCCTGCTCAGAGAAGTCTTCGGCCTGGACCAGTTCCGCCCCGGTCAGGCGCCCGTGGTCGACGCCCAGCTCGCCGGTCGAGACGTTCTCGCGGTTGCGCCAACCGGCTCGGGCAAGAGCATCAGCTACTGGGTGCCCGCTGTGGCGGCCAGCAGCCTGACCCTGGTCGTTTCCCCACTGATCGCCCTCATGAAGGACCAGGTCGATCGCCTGTGCTCACTGGCGGTGCCCGCTGCCTTTATCAACTCGACACAGGAGCGGTTGGAGCAGGTTGCGGCACTGAGGGCTGCCGCCGCCGGACGGCTTCGCCTGCTTTACGTGGCGCCCGAGCGCTTCGCCCGGCCCGGCTTCCTGGACCGGGTGGCCGAGCTGAAGATCGGACGCTTCGTGGTCGACGAGGCGCACTGCATCTCATCCTGGGGACACGACTTCCGGCCGGAGTACCGGCAGCTTGGGCGGGCGCTGGCGGCCTGCGGCCGGCCGCCGGTGGCGGCCTTCACGGCCACCGCCACGCCACGGGTGCGCCAGGACATCGTCCAGAACATCGGGATGCACAACCCCTTCGTGCTCGTGACCGGATTCAACCGGCCCAACCTGCGGCTGGCCGCGGTGCGCTGCCGCGGCGATGGCGGCAAACGCGCCGCCCTGCTTCAAATGCTCGACCCCCGCGACGGGCGTGTGCTCGTCTACACAGGGACGGTCGCCGCCGCCGGAGAGGTGGCTGAGCTGCTCCGCGGGCGCGGCCTCGCTGCGGCCTGCTACCACGGCCGGATGCCGGACGAAGACCGGCGGCGGGTGCAGGACGCGTTCAGCGCCGGCTCGCTCCGCGTGGTCGTCGCAACCTCTGCCTTCGGAATGGGAGTTGACGTACCCGACATTCGCCAGGTGCTGCACCTGCACACCCCCGGCAGCCTGGAGGCCTACTACCAGGAAGCAGGTCGTGCTGGGCGCGACGGCGAGCCGGCCGAGTGCCTGCTGCTCTGGTCCCCGGCCGACCGGGACCTGCAATCGTTTTTCATCGAGCAGGGGCACCCCGACGGTCCGTCCGAGCCGAAGCGTCACGCCTACGCTCGGCTCGAGCAGATGCTCGCCTACGCTCAGTTGAGGACCTGCCGCCACGCCCGCATCGCCGACTACTTCGGTGAGGAGGGGGCAGCCCGGCACTGCGACGCCTGTGACAACTGTCAGGCTGGTCAACGGGCGCCAGACGTGCCTGTGGCTGCGGCCGATGTGCGAACGGCGCTGGCCGCCGCCGCGCGGTTCAGCGGCCACCTCGGGGCCGCCAACCTGGCCGCCATCCTGGGCGGCCGGCAGACGAGCTGGACGCGGCGCAACGCCTGGGCAACCGAGCTCTCGCACTTCGGCGCCCTGCCCTGGCCTGACGAGCGGCTCCGCGCCCTGCTGCAGGAGCTGATTCAGCTCGGGCTGCTGCAACAGACGTCTGGTGAATACCCGGTGATCGAGATCACGCGGGCGGGCCGCCAGGGCCTTGCCGGCCAGGCGATCGATGTGGCGCTGGCAGCCCCCGCTGCAGTCATCACGGCCAGACCTGCACGCAACGGTGCCGAATCGCCGTCAGCCGACGCTGACCCTACGCTGCTCGAGCGCCTCAAGCGGTGGCGCCTGGATGTCGCCCGAGCCGAAGGTGTGCCCGCCTTTGTGATCTTCCACGATCGCACCCTGGCCCAGATCGCGGCTCGCCCGCCGCGCGACCTGATCGAGCTGCAGGCGGTTCCGGGAGTCGGTCCCGCCAAGCTGGCTCGCTACGGAGCGGACGTGCTCGCCGTCCTGCGGCCGCTGTAGTCACGCAGCCCCGCCTACTCAGGCGTGGCAAGGTTGAGACACGGGCGGGAAATCGCCGGCCCGGGTGACCATCGCCGGCAGCTCCTTCCCGAGACGCTGGCTCAACCACCGGGACACCTCCATCAGCTCTTCCAGGTCGATCCCGGTCCTGACGCCCATGCCGTGCAGCAGGTACACGAGGTCCTCTGTGGGAATGTTGCCAGTGGCACGGGGGGCGAAGGGACAGCCGCCGATCCCACCTACTGAGGCGTCTAGCAGCGTAGCGCCCGCGTCGAGCGCCGCAACCGCGTTGGCGAGACCGGTGTTCCTTGTGTTGTGGAAGTGGCCGCCGGCCGCAGCGCCCAGCTCAATCAGCCCGCCGATGAGCTCTCGCGTCTGGCTCGGCACACCCACCCCGATGGTGTCCGCCACCACGAGGGCGTCGGGTGGCGCCAGCATCACCTGCTCGGCTACCCCAAGTACGTGAGCCGGCTCCACGCGGCCCTCGAAAGGACAGCCGAAGGCGACGATGAGCGTGACCGTGATGGGCACCCGTTCCTCACGCGCTCGCTCGACCAGGGCCCGTGAGGTGGCGATGCCGCCCGCGACGGTGGTGTTCTGGTTGCGCTGTGCAAAGGTTTCGGTCACAGGGAACGCGTAGTGAACCTCGTCGACTCCGGCCTTCAGCGCCCGCTCGAAGCCACGCTCGTTGAGTGCCAGCCCCGACAGCACCGCACCGCTCACGCGTCGGACGCCAGCGATCACCTGCTCGGCCCCCGCCATCTGAGGCACAAGCTTCGGGTTCACGAAGCTGGCGGCCTCGACTGCGCGCACACCAGCAGCCAGCAGCCGTTCACAGAGCACAGCTCGCTCCGCCGGCGCGAGCATCACACCCTCGTTTTGAAGGCCGTCGCGTGGCCCGACGTCGCAAAGCGTCAAGCTCACACGACACCCTCCTCCACAAGCGCCGTCAGATCTGAGTCGGCGAGCCCGAGTAGCCCTCCGTACACCTCCCGGTTGTGGCAGCCTAGCTGCCAAGAGCCGGTCCAGTGGGTCTCGCCAGGTGTCGCAGAAAGCTTGGGCACGACACCAGGCGCCACGACCGGGCCAAGCTCAGGGTCCTCCATCTCGACCAGCATCTCTCGGGCCCGAAACTGCGGGTCCTGGAAAATATCGGCGATCGTGTAGACGGGGCCGCACACGATGCCGTTCTCGTTCATCACCCTGTCGACTTCCGCCGCATCGCGTTGCGCCACCCAGGCGCCGATGATCTTATCCAGGGCCGCCGCGTTCTGGCCCCGCGACCAGTGGGTGCGGAAGCGCTCATCGTCCAGAAGGTCGGGCCTGGAGATCACCTGGCACAGCCGGTGCCAGAGGTTCTCGGCATTGGCGCCGATCACGACCCACTTGCCGTCTCGCGAGCGGTACAGGTTGGAGGGGGCCGTATTTCCAAGTGCGGTTCCGGTCGGCTGCCGCACATGGCCGAGCTTGCCATACTCGGGCAAGGCGGCTTCCAGCATCGCGAAGCAGCTCTCCATGATTGACGCGTCCACGATCTGACCCGCGATGCGTTGGCGGCCGTCAGCGCCGTCGCCGGTGTCCCGACGGTACAGCGCCATCAGCACTCCCTGGACCGCAAACATTGCGGCCAGCGAATCCCCAAGCGAGATCCCCGATCGGGGCGGCGGCTCTCCCGGGTAGCCGTTGATGTGGCGAAGCCCGCCCATCGCTTCTCCCGCCACCGCGAACCCGGGCCGGCCGGCGTAAGGTCCCGTCTGCCCGTATCCCGAAATGCGAGCGATGATGAGGCCGGGATTGACCCGCCAGAGATCGTCGGGCCCGAGGTGCCACCGTTCAAGCGTGCCTGGCCGGAAATTCTCGATGACCACGTCCGACTGCTCCGCCAGGCGCAGGAGCAGCTCTGTGCCCCTGGCCTTGCGCAGGTCGAGCGTGATGAGCTTCTTGTTGCGGCTCTGCACCGGCCACCAGAGGGGCCGGCCCTGGTATCGGTGCTGGCCCCACTCGCGCATGGGGTCTCCCTGACCGGGCTGCTCGACTTTGATCACCTCTGCGCCAAAGTCGGCGAGAAGCCTGCCCGCGAAGGGACCGGCGATCAAGACGCCGAGCTCCAGGGCGCGGATGCCCTCCAGCGGTCCGCTCATCGCTGCCGCTTACTGTAGTTGCACGCCGGCTAGAGGCGCCCCCCTCCCCCGGCTTCGCCGGGTACTCCCCCGACATCCCCACCCCGCGAAGCAGGCTTCGCGGGGACCGCGGGGTCGCGGGGAGAGACGGTCATGTGGCCACCTGCAGCGGAACTACCTGCCCGGGCCGGACCAGGAAGCCGCGTCCCGGGGCCCAGGGGCGGAGCGGCCGGGGCAGCGGTCCAGCACCGAACGGCTCCCCGTCTGCGCTGACGTCGGGGTTGAGCAGCACGGCGTGCCGAGACTCACGCAGCTCCGTCAGCCATTCGCTGTACCTCCGCAGCGCTCGGACCTCGACGGCGGCCACCACTCGCAGCGGCTGATCGCGGCCAAGCCGAATCAGGGCGCGAAGGGCGGCGTCTGCCGGGCCATCCATCAGCAGCTCTGCGTCATCCACCAGTACCACCACCGGCTCGGGCGCCTCGACCAGCACCTGAGCAAGCTCGAGCGCCAGCTGGCGGCACTCCTCGGCCCCCGTGGCGACGCGTGACCAATCGGCGGCACCCTTCAGCGCCGATTGCCGCCTCGGAGAGAGTAATACCAGCCGCTGCGCGACCTGCGCCCGCGCCAGCGAAACGGCCACTGAGGAGAGCGCTGTGGTGCGGCCGGAGCCGCGCGGTCCACACACGGCGAGGTGCCCGTGAGCCAGGAGGTCGACCTCCTGCGCTGTCACCTCGTCCCCGCCAAGACCGACGAAAGCGCGAAGCGGAGCTGTTGGCACGGCCAGAGCAGCGAGGCTCACGGCCTCTGGCAGGACCGCGATCCCGGGAGCCCGATGGCCTCCATGGAGCCTGGTCAGACGCTCCCCGAGGGCGCGTACAGCATCCGCCTCTGCCGCAGGTGCACCGTCAGCCAGCACCGCGACCTGCAGCTCCAGACGGCCGTCGAGGAACCCCCGGCCAGGAGGCAGAGCAGACGCCGGGCGAAACTCAGGAGCCAGTCCCAGCGCCTCGGCGTCTTGCCGGTCCGGCCGCAGGAGCACCCTGCGCGTAACGGACGCTGACAGCGAGCCAGAGAGATCCCGGCGCTGCGAGGTCGTGATGACGCAGTGCACCCCGAGCGCGCGGCCGTCACGCACCAGGGCGTCCAGAAGGTCCAGATAGCGTCCGCCGTCAATACGTTCGAAGACGGTCCGAAAGGTCCCATACTCGTCGACGAGCAGGAGAATTGCCGGCGTACCAGGGCGCACGGCGCGGTGCCGCTTCGCGACCTCGCAGGTGAGCGTGCGAAGGAGCTGAGCGACCCGCTCCGGCTCGTCGGCGCAGGCCACGCCCGCGACATGCGGCAGGGCGTCAAGCGGGCGCAGCACGCCACCCGAGAAGTCCAGACCATACAGCCAGACCTGCGTCGGCGCGTAGCCGACGGAGAGCGCGCAGGCGAAGGTCCGGAGAAGTGCCGATTTGCCGCTCCGGGCGGTGCCGTACACGAGCAGATTGCCGTCCGCCGGCAGGCTGTGGAAGAGCGGCGCTTGAATCTGCCGGCGGGGCTCGTCCAGCAGCCCCACAATGGCCGCGGGCCCGTCGGGAGACGGGTCCGTAAGAGCGGTCAGCTCAGAAAGGGGCAGGACCTCCGGGAGCGCGGGCAGCCACGGCCGCCGGGGCATGGGCAGACCGGAGCCGGCATGGATGGCGGCGATGGCCTGGGTCAGTCGCTCGAAGTCCGTCGGGGCGCCCGGGCCCTCGGGCGTACGCCCTTCCGGCTCGGCGGAGCCGTGTTCCGATGCCGAGTCTGGGCGGAGGTCCGAGACGGCCGCCCCACTCGACTCGGGGGCTGAGCGGGCGCCCGCATAGGCGACCTGGAACGGTCGCAGGCTCTCGTGCGAAAGTCGCAGGTAGGCGCGGCCCGCGCCGAAGGCGCGATGCGCGCTGCGTCCGCGGCATCGATCACGTCGCGGCTGTGCACCTCGCTCAGCATCCGCAGGGCAACCCTGATGTTGGTGTTGCTGCGGATCGCCTCCGGCACCGACCCCTGCGGCTTCTGCGTGCCCAGCACAAGGTGTATGCCGAGCCCTCGACCGAGCCGTGCGATGGGCACGATCACGTCGCTGACGAACCCTGGGTGTTCGGCGAGCAGCTGCTCGAACTCGTCGAAGACGACGACGAGCACCGGGGACGCGTCGTCCGGCTGCAGCCTGACGAAGTCCACGAACTCCTTCTGGCCAAATCGCGCCATCTCCGCTTCTCGTCGCTTCAGCTCTGCGAGCAGGGACTGTTGTATCCGGCCCAGCAGATGGTCGCTCAGGTCCGTGATCACGCCAACCACGTGAGGCAGACGAGCGCAGTCCTGGAACGCCGTGCCGCCTTTGAAGTCCACCAGGAGGAAGTTCAGGCGCCGTGGCGAATGCCGCGCCGCCAGCGCTGTGACCCAGGTGCGAAGGAACTCGCTCTTGCCCGAGCCGGAGGTTCCACCGACCAGCGCGTGCGGCCCCTGCTCGCGCAGGTCGACAGTGAGCACGCCAGCGGCGGCAACTCCGACCGGGGCGGCCAGGTCGCCCTGCTCTGCCGACCACCACCGTCGAATTGCAGCGTCCAGGACCTCGCCTGGCCGGCAGTCGAGGCACTCGATCAGCGGGACGGCGCCTGGAAGCGGGTTGGCGGCCCCCAACGCCCCCACCGGTTCGATACCCGACAGCGAGCGCGCCACTCGGTCGGCGTAGTCCACGTCGACCAGGTCTGCGATTCCGAGCAGCTCTGTTCCGGCGCTCATCATTTTGAGTCGCAGCTCGCTTCCAGCACGGCTGAACTCAGCGACGGCACGGCATGCATCCGGCAGCAGGTGTGCATGGGAGCCGGCCCAGACGATCGCAACACGTGATGCGGCGTCCGCCTGCATCAGCCCCGCCAGGGCCGAACGACCGATCGGTGCGTCCTCGTGAACCAGAACGAGCAGAGCGGGCTGGCCTGGCCGCTGCCCCATATCGCTGCCGGCCAGCAGCCCCTCCAGGGCCAGTGCCAGCCGGCGTTGGGGCTCGGGCGTCACGGCCACCAAAGGCGCGTCGGAGTTCAGTGTCATTCGTCGCACGTGAGGGAGCCAGCGCAGCCACTCCCAGTCCTCGGCGGCACGCCGGGACAGGAAAGCCGCCACTGCCAGCTCTGGAGGACTGTGGAGGGCGGCCGCCTGGACGATCAACCACCTGGCGGCGCCATCGACCGCTTCGGGAGCCCCCGCCAGGCCCAACGAGCCGACTTCCAAGAGGTCGACAGTGATCGGGACAGCGGCCAGGTCGGCTGCCTTGAAGGCAGCGGCGGCGGCCTCGCCGCGAAGGTCCGCCCGGCCACCATCCGGTACCTCCACCCGGGCGACGGAGGGCAGATCACCCCAACCCAGGCGCAGACGCAGGAAGCCGGGCCGATCCGGCCTCCGCTCCCAGAGCGTGGGCAGGACATGCCGGGCACGAGCCTCCAGCTCCGCCGCGTCGGGGGCCTGCTGCCTCAGCGCGCGAGCCTCTCGCGCTCGCAGCCTTCGTAGCGCCACACAAGCATCGGCTACCAGGGTTCGGTAGCGCCGAGCCTGGCGGCGCCGCTGCCACCTGCCCACGACCAGGTCGTCCAG
>Ga0126378_10000256_pt1 | contig 40759 bp, 32 predicted proteins | sample PanSoiMetPlot_23_FD_92587 | JGI IMG/M metagenome (GOLD analysis project Ga0126378, IMG submission 92587) | Tropical forest soil microbial communities from Panama - MetaG Plot_23 | ecosystem: Environmental > Terrestrial > Soil > Tropical forest > Bulk soil | place: Panama | collected 2016-02-17 | reverse complement strand
GCCGCTACGATCATCATCTTGCTCACCGCCTCCGGCTTCTCGTGGCGCAAACCGAAACTGGCCGACCTCGCTCCGGCCAGCATTTATCACAATGCCGACCGCATGGTACACATCCGCTACGCGCAGACGGCGAAGTTTGTCAGCGACCTGCGCGTGGTTTATGAAATTCAGTCGCGCATCAATGAGAACGAGAATCCCGCGATGCGCGAAGACACCATTCCCCAAACCGCTCCGAAGAAAGATCCCGGCAGCACGGACAATACAGATCCGTCCAAGCCGAAGCAGCAGAATCGCGCCAACGAACTCGGCAGAAACCTCGAGATGCTCGCCTGTGAATTGCCAGTATTAGCTGGCTTGCCCGTCGAGAGGAGAATGCCATGAAGTGTGCCGTCCATTCGGAGGTGGACGCCGTCGGTTACTGCCGCAATTGTGGCAAGGCCATGTGCTCTGCGTGTGTGCGGCCAGTGCGCGATGTTTTGTATTGCGAAGACTGCCTTGCCACCATCATGGGCATTCCGGGGGCGCAACCTCTCGGCGGAACTACAATTCCTGACGCTTCCGCAGCGGTTCCGCCGCCAGCAGTTCCGCGTCGCTCCGGCGGCAGCCCGGGGGCCGCATTTGTTCTTGGCTTGGTTCCTGGATTGGGCGCGGTCTACAACGGCCAATACAACAAGGCGCTGATTCACATCGTTGTATTTGCTGCGATGATCGTTGGCCTGAACAGCGACATCGGCGACAGCGCTGAGACCGTGCTTTCCCTCTTGTTGGCGGGCTTTGTCCTGTACATGGCTTTTGACGCGCATCGTACCGCGCGCGAGAAACTTGCCGGCGACGTCGCGCCTGATCCGATCGAGTCCTGGAGCAAGAATCGTCCTGTTGGCCCGATTATCCTGATTGGGCTGGGCCTTCTTTTCCTACTGAACAATTTCAATTGGTTTCCGTTTTTCAGGATATACCGGCTGTGGCCCTTGATCCTGATTGGGGTCGGCGTGCTTCTATTCCGCAACCGTTTGAGCGGCCGTTCCTAGGCCGCGTTAGTTGGAGGACGAAGTTCGATGAGTAATCGCGTTCGTTGCAATTGCCAGCGCTGCACGATTCGCAGCTTGATGGGACCGGCAGTAGTCATTACGGTCGGAGTGCTATTCCTCCTCGACCAAATGCGCGGCGAATTCTTCTCGTTCTCGAATACTTGGCCGGTCATTCTCTTGGTCATCGGTGCGGTTCAACTGGCCTCGGCGTTATCGTCCTCAGAAGGCCACAACCTTGGATCTGTTCCTCCTTCAGGTCCGGGCGCGCTTCCTCCGCCGCCTCCACCGTCGCAGAATCCGTATTCGAGTCAGGGGCATTAAGCCGAAATGGCAAGCCCTGCACCACGTGGCAGCTCGCTTTTCTCCGGCCTGGCCCTCGTGTTCGTGGGCGTTCTACTGCTGCTGCACAACTATCACGGACTAAGCATTGGCCGCGTCTTTGGTCATTGGTGGCCGCTTATTATCATTCTGTGGGGCGTCGTCAAACTCTTTGAGCTCACGATGGCGCGGCGTTCCGGTGACCAAACAGCGTCTCGCATCTCAACCGGAGAAATCCTCCTTGTGCTGGGGCTGTTGTCGCTCTTGGGGCTCGTGGTCGTTGGTGACATCGTAAAGGGTAAGCTCCCGGCCGAGATATTCCGCGGCGGAAATGACAACTACGGTTTCGACCTGAACGCGGAACCCAAGAATGTTCCCTCCGACGCGCGCATTTCCATTCGCAATTCCCGTGGTGAGATTACCGTGCGGCCCTCGGAAGAACCGCAGATTCGCGTGGCCGGCAAGAAGAACATCAAGGCGTGGAGTGGAACGGAAGCCGATCACATCGCTTCTGCGGTGTCCATCGAAGTCGTTCAGAACGGCGACGGCTATGAAGTTCGGCCGGTCAATCCCAGTGGCGGGGATTCGCGCGTCAGCGTCGACATGGAAATTACCGTTCCCAAAAAAGCTTCGCTCACGATTCGCGGCGAGAAAGGCGATGTTTCCGTGTCCGACATGGGGAAATCCGTGAGCATCAGCACTACGAGTGGGGACATCGACGTGCGCGACACAACCGGCGATGTCTCCGTCGATACCCGCAAAGGCAAGATACAAGTGTCTGATACGAAGGGCAATGTCAAGATCAGCGGCCACGGAGGCGAAATCAACGTCTCTAGTGCGTCCGGCGGGCTGACCATCGAGGGCGAATTCTATGGACCTATTCGCGCCGACAAAATCGCCAAGGGCGTGCGCTTCGTTTCGCAGCGCACCGATCTGACGCTCACTCAGCTCACCGGCCACCTGGAGACGGGCTCGGGAAATCTGGAAATTGCTGACGCTCCCGGCAATCTCACGCTGCGCACCAATTCCTACAACGTCAGCATTGAGAACGCCAGCGGCAAGGTGCAGGTTGACAATCGTAACGGCGACGTCGAAGTGCGCTTTTCTTCTCCACCAAAGGAAGACGCGCAGATCACCAATTCTTCGGCTCCCATCACTCTAAGTCTTCCCGAATCCTCGACCTTTCAAATCACTGCCGATTGCCATTCCTGCGACATTGATTCGGAGTTTTCCGCGGATTCCCTGCAGAAAACCACGACGCAATCCGGCGATTCCCATTTGGAAGGCAAGTACGGAAACGGCCGCGGCCCCAAGATCACGCTCAAGACCAGCTACGGCTCCATCTCCATCCGCAAAATCAGCTAGTCTCATTGAAAAGGATTAAGGATTGGCGACCCCGTACACGTGAGGATTCAAAGTCCATAGGGTGACCCTTCCCTAACGTTCAGCCAGCCGGTTCAACTCTGAGTAAAACGCGGGAAACGAAACGCCGGCGCAGTCTGCATCCCGAACCACGGTGTTCCCTTCCGCTGCGAGTCCTGCAACGGCAAAAGCCATGGCAATTCGGTGATCTCCGCGCGGATCGATCTCGGCTCCGCGCAATTTTCCTGCGCTACGTCCTTCAACTTTCAATCCGTCCGGCCGCTCTTCCACTTTGGCCCCCATGCGCCGCAAATTCTCCGCGAGCGCTGCGATCCGATCGCTTTCTTTCACGCGCAACTCCGAGGCATCGCGAATCTCAATCCCTTCCTCGGTGAATGGGCCCAGCGCCGCCAACATCGGTAGCTCATCAATGACCAGCGGAATCCGCTCTCCCGCAATCACTCCGCCTTTTAGAGATGCGCCCTTCACCGCCAAATCGCCGATGATTTCTCCTTGCGCGCTTTTCAGCCCTTGCATTTGAATCGAAGCGCCCATTTCGGCGAACACATCGAGAATCGCTGTGCGCGTAGGATTCAGCCCCACGTTGTGGATCAAGACATTCGAATCCGGAAACAGCGAAGCCGCAGCTATAAAAAAAACTGCCGAGGACAAATCCCCTGGCACATCCAGAGATTTGGAAATCAAGTTTCCGCTGCCGTTTACGGTGCTAAGTGGATGAACCCGGATGGTCCGTCCACTCTTCTCAATCTTTGCGCCGAATTCTTCCAGGGCTAGCTCGGTGTGGTCGCGCGTGCGCGCCGGCTCCGTCACGCTAGTCACGCCTTCCGCAAACAGTCCCGCGAGCAATATCGCAGACTTCACTTGCGCGCTGGCCACCGGCATTTTGTAGTCGATCGCTTGCAGGCCCTTCCCGTGAATTTCCAGCGGCGCAAAATTATCCTCCCGCCCGTGAATTTCCGCGCCCATTTCGCGCAGCGGAGCGATCACTCGCTTCATCGGCCGTTTTTGCAGTGATTCGTCTCCGGTCAGCTTCGAAGAAAAATTCTGCCCGGCCAAAATTCCGGCCAGCAACCGCATGGTCGTGCCGGAATTACCAGCATTGAGGGCGCGCCAACTGCTTTTCAGTCCTCGCGCGCCACGGCCTGTCACGCGTACCGTATCTTTCTCGATCTTCGTGTCTGCGCCCAGTGCCCGCATGCAGTCAAGCGTACTGTGGCAGTCTGCGGCCGCAGAAAAATGTCGAAGCTCGCTCGTACCCTCCGCAAGCGCGGCGAGCATCGCGTAACGATGCGAAATGGATTTGTCTCCGGGAAGCTCCACGCCCCCAGCGAGGTATTTCGCGGGCTTAACCGTTTCCTTGCTCACGCGAAAATTCTATCACGTGACCTTTTGCTTCCTGTCCTCGCGGCCAGTGTTTTCCGGTGAACGCCATGAGCGACTTCCTGAAATTTCCCGGGTTCTTAGAACGTATTATTAGGTGCGGAGAACGATTATGTCTGTTCCCACCCAGCTCGATCGTCTGATCCGATTGTCTGCCAAAGCCAGCATTCTGCTCGGCGCGCTCTTTCTCGTTACCGTTCTGCTCGCCGCCATGCCCGGCCATCGCACGCCCGCAGTTCAGCAGGATTCCGAGCAGTCGCCCGCGCAAGAGCAAAAATCGCAAAGGATGGATCCCAACATGAACATGCCCGGCATGGACATGGACGACGCCAAAGCCAATGAAGCTCATGCCGTCCACGACATGACTCCCGGCCATCACACTGAGCACAACGCGCACATCTACGTGACCGCGATGCGTCCACAAACTCCGGAGGACGCACAGCGCGCCGATGAAATCGTCGCGCAGCTTCGCAGCGGCATCGAAAAATACAAGGACTACCGCGCCGCTCTGAAGAACGGCTACAAGATTTTCCTCCCTAATCTGCCGCAACCCGAATATCACTTCACCAATTATGTGAACGGCTTTCTCGAAGCGTTTACGTTTGACCCCGCGCGGCCCACTTCCCTGCTCTACAAGAAAACCGCCACCGGCTACGAACTGGTGGGCGCGATGTACACCATGGCCAAGCGCGCGAGCGAAGACCAGCTCGACAAGCGAGTTCCATTAAGCATCGCCACCTGGCACCTGCACACCAATCTCTGTATGCCGCCGAGAGATCAAATGCGCGCCGCAGACTGGACTAAATTCGGCTTGCGCGGCTCCATCGCCACGCAAGAAGCCTGCGACGCCGCAGGTGGCCGCTTCCACCCGGTTATTTTCGGCTGGATGGTCCACGTCTATCCCTACGAAGACTCGCTCGACAAAGTCTTCGCCATGCACCACCACGACTAAACGGGCCTTTGACTCGGCCTCGACTAGCTTTGCCCGGTTCTAGAACGCCTAGCTAAACTCTCCTAGCAAGCAACCTCTGGCCGTCCAATTGCCTCTAGTACGAGTGCCGCGTATCATTTGAGGTTCAATGCGTACCGCTCAGCCCCATCTGTGGAACTCTCGCGTCGACCTCTGCCTCGGCCTCCTTGTACTCATCGCTACGTTTGGCCTGACTCCCCGCCCTTTGTTTGCGCAGCAAGCGCAGGAAGTCCTTCCGCTTAGCCAAGTTCAGGCCGGCATGCAGGGTTACGCCTATACCATCTTCGCAGGTGATCAAATCGAGAAGTTCGACCTCGAAGTCATCGGGGTGCTGGACAATTTCCTGGGCCCCAAGCAATCCATCATTCTGGTCCAATTGAAAGGCCCCAAGGTAGAGCACACGGGCGTCGTCGCCGGCATGAGTGGCAGCCCGGTCTATCTCGAAGGGAAGCTTGCCGGCGCTCTCTCCTTGAAACTCGGCATTTTCACGAAGGAGCCCATTGCAGGCGTCACGCCTATTCAAGACGTGCTAAGCCCGCCGCCTTCTGCACCAGCGCAAGCCGCGCTTCCCCAGTTTGGAGCTTCTGCGGAAGCATCTGTGCATATTGGCTTGCCAACCGGCTCCACCCTTGAACCCATCGATACGCCCCTCGTTTTCTCTGGCTTCCAGCCCGCCGCAGTGCAGCAGTTCGCGAATCAGCTTCTAGGCTACGGCCTTGTCGCGGCGCAAGGTGGCACGGCTGCGCCACGCACGGATGACGGACATCTCGTCGCCGGTGACATGGCTGGCATGGTTCTCGTGCAGGGCGACGCGTCGATCAACTCCGCGTGCACCGTCACCGCTGTGCAAGCCGACCACGTGTACCTGTGCGGGCATCCATTTCTGAATCTCGGCGATGTGCAACTTCCGATGGCGCGCAGCCGCGTGGTTACGACACTCTCATCAGACCTCGCATCTACAAAAATCGTGAATGTCGCCGGCTCTATCGGCACCATCACCAGCGATCATCTCACCGCTGTTACGGGCAAACTCGGTGCCCCGCCACCGATGATTCCCCTCGACCTTTCCGTGCGCGGCTTGACTTCGGAAAAGAAACTGCATTTTGAAATTGTCAATCATCCAAAGCTCACGCCCCTTCTAGTCGCCCTGACCACGTTCAACGGGCTAACGCAGAATACGGTCTACGGCGAAGGCACGACCCTTCGCCTCACGGGCGAGATCCATCTGCAAGGCCACGCCCCGGTACAAATCGAAAATACTTTCGCGCCGCTTGATTCGCTCGCTCCCGATGGCTTGCCTATCGCTTTGGTCATGCAAAACGTCTTCGGGCGGCTTTTCACTAACACGTTTGAGCCTGCCAAAGTCGACAGCATTTCCCTGCATGTCGAAAGCGTTCCCGGTCACAAGTCCTTTACGATTGACAGCGCTTGGCTCGAAAAGGGAGAAGCCGTCCCGGGAGAGACTCTGCGCGTGCGCGTTCTGCTTCGGCCCTATCGCGGAGCTCCTCGCGTAGAAGAAACCAGCGTTCGCATTCCGGAGCAGATCGCACGCGGCACGACTCTCCGCGTTCTTGTCAGCGACGCCGATCTTCTTAACCGCGCGTCCCGGGGCTTTGCTTTTGCTGGAGCGGGCGGAGGACCCGCCAGCCTCGATCAACTTATCTCGCTCTTGAATCGCGAGCGCCGCAATGACCGAGTTTACGTAGGGCTCTTCGTGCCTGCTCCAACGCTACTTTGGGATGACAAGGAACTGCCTAACGTACCGCTTTCGGAAATCAATGTTGTGGACGGGCGTCCTGCCCCCGGCAGTAGCGTGCAAGTGCTTCGCGAATCTCTGGCCAGCGAAGCTTCTATTCCGCTCGGAGGCCCCGTCTCTGGCGTTATCTCCCTCTATCTTCAAGTCCGATGACCATCTTCATGCCCATGCACAGTGCCAATAACGGTCTCTCTCTTTCTCGCCGCTTGTTTACCCTGAGCGGAAGCGAAGGGTCACTCGTTTACCTCGAGCCTCGAAGGGCCACTCACTTCTTCCGAATCGGCTCTCTTTCCTTACTTCTATGCTTCCTCACCTCGTTACCTCTTCTCGCCGAGCACACCCGCCGTTGGCGCCAGTCCACCTACGAAGAATTCCTCAAAGGTACCTCTCATGGGGTCGCAGTTCGCAGCGATGGCCGTCTGGAACTCGCACCGAAATTTACTTTGCTTGCCGATGCTGACGCTTCCTACCTGTGGTCCGTGCGGGTAGACCCTAAAGGAACGCTCTATGTCGCCGGCGGGTCTCCTGCCAAAGTCTTTCGCTTCGACTCGAACGGCAAGCCTTCCGTCGTCTTTGACTCGAGCGATCTTTCTGCGCAAGCCATCGCCTTTGATTCAAAAGGCACGCTCTATGTCGCGACTTCGCCCGATGGGAGGGTCTACAAGGTTTCCGCGCCTGGCGAAAAATCGGTCTTCTTTGATCCCAAAACAAAATACATTTGGGATCTGGCTTTCGCGACAGACGGCACACTTTACGTAGCCACCGGCGACAAGGGCCAGCTTTTCGCGGTCGACCCCGACGGCAAGGGCGCTGTCTTTTACTCCAGCGACGAAGCCCACATTCGCGTGCTCGCGCTCGACTCGAACAAGAACGTCATTGCGGGAACCGAGCCGAGCGGGCGCATCCTTCGCATTTCGCGCGCGGGAAAACAGCTTGCCCGCAAGGACGCGAAAGCTACTGGAACGCCTGCCGAAGGTTTCGTCCTGTACGAAACCTCGAAGCGCGAGGTTACTTCCCTCGCGGTATCCGCGGACGGCAGCATCTACGCTTCCGCCATTGGCGAAAAGCAGCGGACCGGAGCCGCTCCCGGTGTAGTAATCGCCACCCCGCAAGTAACTACGGCGATCACGCCAAGCGGTATCAGCGGCGCGGCACAGGGGCAAGTGCAGCCGATTTTCACTCCGTTCCCTCCACTCCTTTCGAGCAGCATTTACCGCATTGCTGCGGATGGCTCTCCTGAAGAACTCTGGACTTCCCGCGAAGATGTTGTCTACGCGCTGGGGTTGGCCTCAGATGGCCGTCTTCTGGCCGGCACGGGCAACAATGGCGCGCTTCTGGCCATCGATGGACGTGGAGTCTTCGCGCAGCTCGCTAAGTCCGGCTCCTCGCAAATCACCGGAATCGCCGGAACCTCGTCCGGCAGGGTTTTCCTGTGTACCGCAAATCCCGGAAAAGTGTTTTCGCTAGGCCCCGAATACGAGCCGGAAGGCACATTCGAATCGCGATCGTTTGACGCGCAGCTTTTTTCGCAGTGGGGACGCCTCGAATGGTGGAGTCCGCCGCCTGCTACGGCTGCTAAATCATCTCCCCGCACCGTGACGCAGGGGAGCGATCCCCGCATCGAGTTTTTCGTCCGCACCGGCAACACCGAAGATCCCGGCAAGGAATGGTCGCGCTGGGCCGGTCCGTATTCCAAATCCAGCGCAATCACCGATGTGCCGTCCGCGCGGTTCGCCCAGTGGAAAGCGGTTATACACGATGGCCGCCCCGGCGACGGCATTGATTGGGTGAGCCTGGCGTACTTGCCGCGCAATGTCGCGCCAGTGATCGACGGCATCGCGATCCAGGATCCGGGCGTCCGCGCGCAGAGCCAACCTGCCATCACGACCGGCCAGCCAGCCCCGGTTACTTTGAAAATGCCGCCCGCTCCGAGCACCACCACCGGCGTGGTCATCGCGCAAACCACGACCAGCACGCGATTCGAACAGCCGCCGCAAGGGTTTCTGCAAAAGGGCTATCGAACTGCCCTCTGGACCGCTCATGACGACAACGACGATGAGTTGCGTTTTGCGGTCTACTATCGCGGTGAAAGTGAAACCGAGTGGAAGTTGCTGAAGGACAATCTCGATCAAAAATTCTATTCCTGGGACACAACGACTTTTCCCGATGGCGCATACTACGTGAAAATCGTCGCCTCGGACTCCACTTCGAATCCTCCCGCCGTCGCCCTCAAAACCGAGCGCGAAAGCGAACGCTTCGAAGTGGACAATACACCGCCACTGATCGAGGGGTTAAAGGTAGACCTAGCTAGTTCTTTGTTCTCGCGAATAACCGTTTATAGCCCGACTATTCGTTTCGCGGCCCGCGATTCCGCAAGCAGCATTGAACGAGCCCAATACAGCGTCGACGGTGGTGATTGGACTCTCGTAGCTCCTCAGGGGAAAATCAGCGACGCATCCGATGAGAGCTACGAAATCGTTCTCAGCTCCATTCCAGCTGGCGAACACACACTCGCTGTTCGCGTCTTCGACCGCTTCGAAAACGTTGGCAGCGCCAAAATCACCTTTATCATTCCTGCTTCCAAACCATGATTTGAATTCAACATCAAGCTCGGGGAGCCAAGCAGGGGCACCTGAAACTAGGTAGGGAGCTTGGTTCCTACTGACAACTGAAGACTAACAACTGAGAAATCTTCCGTCAGCTCATCCAGCGCTCTTGCACGGCCACGGTCTGAAACTTCTCGATTTCCACACCGAAACCGATCCGCCCGTCGCCGTAAGGCTCGTTGCGAACGTGCACCACCCGCGCCGTGCACCGCATCTCCTGCGTCGAGTTTCCGGTCACTTCGGCCGGCATTCGAATCGTGGCTTCGATGGGCATCCCGACCTGCAGGGGCGCCGAAGAGGCGAAGAAAAACCCGCCCCGGGACACATTCAGTGCCTCGGTAAAGTGCTCGGTTTTATCAGCGGCTACCCCCGTCGCGCGGAACCGCAGGGGCGTGCGGTGGTTGATTCGGGCCAGTTGTCTGCGTTCTACGGCTTTCATTTTTCCTCCTCTGCGCGAGAAAGGGACCGCCGCGGCTCTCGCGAATTGAGGAAGGGTAGCTTCAGAGTAACAGAGCGATACCGTTGGTCAAGTACCAAAGGTAGGCTGGCCAAGTAATACCAGTACTTTTTAAGGAGGCTGTTGGCCACTCCAATTTTCGCGAACCTGCAATGTGGCCTGCCATAATGCCTCTTTCACTGGGCCGCGAAATCCGCTAGAAACGATCTGTCACTGAATCTGCCCAAGTGAGGCCCATGAGCACAGCCTTTTCGCCCGAAACCGCTGACTACAAGGCTCCATCCTGGGATGCCATCCGCGAGGCTCACGCCCGCATTGCTCCGCGCACCCATCGCACGCCCATTCTGACATCCACCTCTCTCGACTCCATAACTGGGGCGCACTTCTTCTTCAAGTGCGAGAACCTCCAGAAGACTGGCTCGTTCAAGATTCGTGGAGCTTCAAACGCCATCCTTTCGCTCTCAGACGAGCAGGCCGCTCGAGGCATCGTCACGCAATCCAGCGGCAATCATGGTGCCGCCGTGGCTTGCGCAGCGGCATGGCGCGGCGTTCCGGCCTACATCGTCATGCCCAAAAACGCGCCCAAAGTGAAGATCAAGGCGATCGAAGCCTATGGCGGCAAAATCACATTTTGCGAACCGAGAGTTTCCTCGCGAAAGGAAACCTGCGACCGCGTGCAAGCCGAAACCGGCGCGCACCTCGTCCATCCCTACGACGACGATCGCATCATCGCCGGCCAGGCCACAGCCGCCAAGGAGTTGCTCGAAGAAATCCCCGACCTGGACGCCGTCTTCGCGCCCGTAAGCGGCGGCGGCTTGTTGAGCGGCACCTGCCTGGGAGCTAAGGGCATCCGAGCGGACGTTCGCATCATCGGCTGCGAGCCCGCCCGCGCCGACGATGCCTACCGCTCTCTCGCCACGGGCACACTCCAATCGCTCGAATCCAGCGACACCATCGCCGATGGCTTGCGCGCTTCGCTCTCTCCCCGCACGTTCGCCATTTTGCGCCGCCACATCGACCGCATCCTGTTGGTCACGGAGGAAGAAATCATCGCCACAGCCCGCCTGGTCTGGGAGCGCATGAAAATCATCATCGAGCCTTCCAGCGCGGTTGCGCTTGCTCCGCTGCTCAAGCCGGGTATCGTGGAATCCTTACGCCTGCCCCCTCGCACCGATGGTCTGCCACCAAAGCTTGGAGTGATTTTCTCCGGTGGCAATGTCGATCTCGACGCGCTCCCCTGGCTAGCACCAAAGCCTAGCTAGGCCTTCACACCTAACGAATCCCTCTCTTCTAACTTCTGTTCGCCGATCTACACTCTCTGTTCTCTGATCTCTCCCAGGAAGTTCCCGTCTCAATGAGTGTCACTGCTGTGGAAGGATTGTGCAAAAAAAAGAACAACCTTCCACGGCGCACCTCATCTGTCCCTCTTTTTCGTTGAAAAACAAGGACTTAAATAGCCAGCGAGTTTGGCTTCTCGCTTGCTCTGACCCACGGTGTTTGGGGCCTTTGCCCTTCTGAGTGCCGAATGAACGCAAACATTCACGAACGAGTTGATGAGCATCGCGCCGCGGTGCTCTTGGGAATGCCCAAAGCTGAACTTCGCCGCTATTCGCAAGTGGCCGGGGTGGGTCACGTCGAAAGCGACGACCACGGCCCAAAGGTGATTTTCACTTACGAGGAATTGCGCCGCATCTGTTTGCTCGCGGCGCAGTCTTCGAAGTAATCGTTAAGGGATTGCGGTTTTGTCCCGCCTGTAGTACTCGCCTCGGTTCCGGGCGTCTACCCCCACAGACGCCCGGGGCCTCCTTCTCCCCGGTGAGTGCTGATCGCTGACCTCTGATCTCCGATCATTTCTCTTTCAGCTTCAGCTTCCCATTCGCCTTGTTCTCTTCGAGGAATTTCCGCAGATCCGCCCCTGTGTCCAGCAGGCGAATCCATTGTTCGTAGTACAGCGTGACGGGAAAGCGCCCTAGTCCGTAGACGCTCACGCCGCCCTTTTCGCCCACGCGGAATTCCAACGAGCCGCTGCGGCGGCCACCCTTCTCCAGTTCGGCGACACGTGCTTTGAGTTCTTCATAGCTTGGCTCGGCCATGTTGCCTCCAGGCGAGGATTTAGTCGCGGGGATTATACAATGCCCGCGCCGTTTGGTTGATTGATGTGTGGTTAACTGGCGCCTTTGGCTGCCTGAGCGGTCGGTTGTCCGCTCAGTTGGCCTTCGAATAGAATCGCCGCCATTCGAGAAATCGGAGGAGCAACATGAAAAAACTCTGCGCGCATGCAAGCGGCCTTGCTTTACTCATAGCGCTCATGGCATCGGCGAGCGCAGTGGCTCAGACTGCACCCACGTTTGTCGGTGTGCGCACCTTCTTGAGCGCGCCCTATGAGCCGGACTTGAACAAGCTCCACGCGGATTTTGCCGTGCTCGGTGTGCCTTTCGACGAAGGCACCTGGGGCCAGCCCGGCGAACGCTATGGCCCGCGAGACCTGCGCGAGAATTCCCAAGAGTACGCGCACGACCTGACCGAAGGCTTCTACTACATCGATGGCGATCGCACGGTCTTGAAAGGCAAACACTGGGTGGATGTGGGTGACGTCATCGTTTATCCAACCGTGGCGGAAGAAACGGACGCGAAGATCTCTGAGGCCGTCAAGAAAATCCTGGCCAAGCACGCGTTCCCGATTATCCTGGGCGGCGACCACAGCATCACGTTTCCGGTTGTGCGCGCGTACGACATTCCGCTGACCATCGTCCACATTGACGCGCACTTGGATACCTGGAACGGCGCGAAAGGCAATCTTGACCATGCCTCGTGGGTGTTGCGCGTGGCGAAACTCCCGACAGTGAAAAACATCACGCAGCTTGGCATGCGCGGCATCGCAAACGATCCTGAGGCGGCTGGGAACGCTAAAGCCCTGCACACAAAAATCGTAACCGCCGAAGAATTCCATCGGCGTGGCGTCGCGGCGGCTATCGAGGCAATTCCGCAGAGCGAAAACATCTATGTGACTTTCGACGTGGACTCCATGGATCCCACTTTGGCGCCCGGAACCGGAACGCTTGAGCCGGGCGGGTTGAACTTCAGCGAAATTGACGATTTGATGCGCGGGATCCCCACCAAGGGAAAACTGGTCGGCATGGATATAGTCGAAGTGAATCCGTATCGTGATCCCAGCGGGCGCACCGCGCAAACCGCCATTCGCCTGATGGTCGACCTCCTCGGCTCCGCGTTTCATTGAGGAGGAAAGCTCCTATGAACAGTGCTTGGCGTATAGGAAAAACGACAAGAACGACGGTCAATTTGAGGCATCGCTCGAGCAACTAAAGCTCATCCAACGGGTTAAAACCAGTAGCTGCCCGTGTAACGGCGCACATCCCAGGTCCAGGGAGAATCTTTATGAACGACTCGCCAAACAAGTCGAGAATATGCGCATTTTGGAGCCGTACGGCAGGTGCGTTCGCTTTGGTGATCTGCCTGAGCGTCGCAGCAAGCGCTCAGGACCAGGGTCAGAGCCAAGACCAGCAAAGCCAGAGTCAGGACCAATCGCAGCAAGCGCAGGGACAGCAAACACAGGACCAAGGCCAACAACCGTCGAAATACCCCTCCCAGGACGTTGATAAGCCCCCTTATTCTAAGGACCGGCGCGCCCAAAACGGCCCAGCCGAGCCGCCTCGCCAGGATCAGCAACCACCAATGCAGCCGCCGCCGCAGAGCGCCGCGCAATCGAGCGCTTCCCTTCCCAGCGTGCTCACAATTCCAGCCGGAACGATCCTCCTCATCCGCACGAACGACTTCCTTTCCAGTGACAAAAACCAAATCGGAGACCATTTCACTGCCGTTCTGGAGCAGCCGATTGTCGTCAACGGCTGGGTCGTAGCGCGCCGCGGGCAAGTGCTGGTCGGTCAAGTGAAGGCTGCGCAGAAAGCCGGCAGAGTCAAAGGCGTGTCGCAACTAGGCCTGGAACTCACCGACTTGACCGTTGTTGACGGGCGTCAGCTGCCCATTCTTACGGAATTGTGGAAGGGCTCGGCAGGCACGTCGCACGGCCAGGACGCCGCCACGATTACGGGGACTACGGGATTGGGCGCGTTGATTGGCGCGGCCGCAGACTGGGGCCGCGGCGCGGCGATTGGAGCAGGCGTCGGAGCTGCTGCTGGAATTGGTGCCGTGCTTCTGACACGCGGGCGACCGACGGTACTGACGCCTGAGACTCCTTTGAGCTTCCGCCTGGTAGACCCCCTCAAGGTCGACACGACCGCCAGTCAGCAGGCGTTCTTACCGATCTCGCAGCGCGACTACGAGGCCCGCGCCGATCATCGCCGTCCGCGGCTAGGTCCCGGCTACCCGCCGCCTCCCTACGGCGCGTGCGGCTACTACCGCCCCTGCTACGCGTATCCCGGGCCCGCGTACATTTACTAGCGCCCTCGTTTTCTCTCCTCAACCCCTAACAATTTTCGCGACCTGAAACAGTTGTAGGGGCGCAGCTTTACCCTGAGCGCAGCGAAGGAATGCTGCGCACTTCCTTATCCCGCAGATCACTGGAGCGGCACTACACCCACCAGGAACTTTGCCGCCGATCTGCGGGAATAAGAGACGGATTGTTGAAGTCTTTTTGGAATGGGATGCGTGGGTGTGTGCCTGGAATGAGTCGACTTCCCCGTGAAAATTGTTGACGCTTACTTCGGCAGTTCGCGAAGCATCCAGAATCACCAAACAAGCATCGGAGTTTGCAAGAGTGTTGGCCGCCGGGCGCAGTGCCACGCAGTTTGGGTGCACGTCGTAGAGTTAAGAGAAATTCAATTTAGTACTAAAGGGCCTTTCTATCTCTTGTGATAGCCTTAAGGCGTATGATGGCGAGCCGTCCGCGGTCCAAGCCCCATCCCGCGAGGAACCATTCCTCAAAGTTCCATCGATAGGCCAGATGGGATTGCGGTCCAGCCACAAGCGTCAAGTTGGGCTACAAATTCAAATCGATAGCGTGGGCAAACGATGAAACTTCCATCCTCGATAGTTCGCGGTCTCAAATTACTCGTGTCTTGTAATTCCCTTTTGTCTTCCGTTGTTGCCTTTGCGTCCGTCCTGCTGCTGACTTCGCTCGCGGCCGCACATGCGAATGCGCAGAGTGCGGCCGCATCTCAGGCGCAAGCATCGGTTGTGCCCGCGCGCATAACTCAGGCGATCGACGAAACACAATCAGTGCGCCTCCAGGGCAACGTCCATCCGCTCGCCCGCCCCGAATTCGATCAAGGCGCCGTCGAAGACTGGCAGCCTATGAGCCGTATGCTCATGGTCTTGCAACGCAGTCCGCAACAACAGGCCGCGCTGCAAAAATTGATGGACGAACAACTCACCAAAGATTCTCCCAACTACCATAGGTGGTTAACACCGCAGCAATTCGGCGCGCAGTTCGGCCCCGCAGACGCGGATATTCAAGCAGTCACAGATTGGCTGACGCATCAGGGCTTCCAGGAAATCAAGGTCGCGGCTGGCCGCACTGTAGTCGAATTTTCCGGAAACGTCGGCCAAGTTCGCAACGCCTTTCACACTCAAATTCACCGATTCCTTGTGAACGGTGAAATGCGCCAAGCCAATGCCGCCGATCCACAGATTCCCGCGGCGTTGGCTCCCGTCGTCGCCGGAATCGTGACGCTGCACAATTTCCCTCGCAAATCGATGCGGCGCCACGCCGGGACTTTCACTGGCCTCAAACCGAGCGTCGCGAAACCGCTGTTCACTACGACCTCAAGCTGCGGCTCCGGCGGAGCGCAACCCTGCTATATCGTCGGGCCAGCCGACTTCGCGAAAATCTACAATATTCCAACGTCGACCTTGAACGGCAATGGCGTCACCATTGCCATCGTCGGCGATTCCGGCATCAACCCGCAAGACGTCACCGACTTTCGCACCTTGTACGGGCTGTCGGGAGGCACGCTCACTGTCACCGTAAATGGCCCCGATCCTGGCATTGGCGGACCTAACAGCGACGAGGGCGAAGCCGATCTGGACGTGCAGGTCGCGGGCATGGTCGCTCCGCAGGCCAACATCAACCTAGTCGTTTCGGAAGACACGACCACCGCGAACGGCATCGACCTTTCGGCTCTGTATATCGTAGACAACAACTCTGCTCCCGTGATGAGCGAAAGCTTCGGCGTTTGCGAAGCAGGCCTGGGAACCGCGGGCAACCAGTTTTACAACGCTCTTTGGGAGCAGGCCGCGGGGCAGGGCATTTCCGTGATGGTTTCTGCGGGGGATAACGGTTCAGCCGGCTGCGATGATTTCACAACGGAAAAGGTGGCGGTCGGCGGGCTAGCAGTGAGCGGCATCGCCTCCACTCCGTTTAACGTCGCCGTCGGCGGAACGGATTTCGACGACGTGGGAAACCAGGTGACGGGCGGCTTCTGGAGCTCCAGTAACCTTCCGGGAAAAGAGTCCGCTATGGGGTATATTCATGAGGTACCTTGGAACGACTCTTGCGCCGCAACCGCGACCAGCAGCACCCTGAACACGGTCTGTGTCAATCCAACACCTTCGACTCTTCTGAACATCGCGGCCGGCAGCGGTGGCCCTAGTAACTGTTCAACTTCAACGGTAAGCGGAACAACGATCACCTGCACAGGAAAGTACGCCAAACCTTCGTGGCAAAGCGCACTGACACCGAACGACGGCGCGAGGGACTTGCCAGACGTCTCTCTGTTCGCCAGCGACGGACCACAAAGTGACAGCTTCTACTTGTTCTGCGAGGCAGACGCCGTCACATCAGGAAGTTCGCCATCCTGCGCTTCGTCCGGATCATTCACTTTTGAAGGCGCGGGTGGCACTTCCGCTTCTTCGCCAGCCTTCGCGGGCATAATGGCGCTGATCGTACAGCAGCAAGGAGGAGAGCCTGCAGGGCGGCAGGGCAACCCCAATCCCGTGCTTTATAAGATCGCGCAGTCAGAGACCTTTTCAAGCTGCAACTCTTCCACAATGCCGCTCACAGGCTCGCCAGCCTGCGCTTTTTACGATGTGACCAAGGGGAATAACTCCGTCCCATGCGCAGGTGCGTCGACAAAAACCTGCAGCAGCCAAACGACTGGCACGAACGGTGTCCTCGTCACTGCCAGTGGTTCTACCACCCCGGCCTGGAACGCCGGACCGGGCTATGACCTGGCAACGGGTCTTGGCTCTGTAAACGTGACCAACCTCGCCGCGGCCTGGACTGCCGCCGTGGGCACTTTCAAAGCTACGAACACGAGTCTCATGCTCAACGCTGCCACGACACAGCTCACCATCACGCATGGCACTTCCGTGCAAATAGCCATCACGGTGACCTCGACGACTACCGGAACGCCAACCGGAGACGTTTCTCTCCTTGCGCCCACCTCAACAAACGGGGGCTTAGGCGAAGCCACTTTGTCCGCCGGTTCGACCAGCGGATTCACCACGACCACGCTTCCAGGCGGAAGCTACAGCGTTACTGCGCGTTATGCCGGCGACGGAACGTTTGCCCCGAGCACCTCAAACTCCGTACCCGTCGTCGTGAACAAGGAGAATAGCAAGCTGCAGATTGGAGTCCTCACTTTTGACTCCAACGGCAACGTGACCAGCAATCCCTTCGCCACGACTTTCGCGTATGGATCGAACTACATCCTCCGCATGGATATTCTCAAGAGCTCTGGAACCTGCCTGCCCTTCACCACCGGCGTCATCACTGGATGTGCTCTTGACGCCACGGGAACGATTACCGTGAACGACGGCACTTCTCCGCTCGACGCTGGAACTTTCCCCGTCAATAGCCTCGGGCACGCAGAGGATCAGCCGATCCAGCTCGCCCCTGGAACACACAATCTTTCCGCAACCTATCCCGGCGACAATAGCTACAACGCCCCCGCCTCGGCGAGCACCGCGACGCTCACGGTTACTCAAGCGGCGACGCAGACGACCGTTACGTCGAGTGTCTCGTCTCTCCCTCACGGCGGGGGCAGCGTGACCCTTACTGCGACCGTGGCGACGAATAGCAACGGAGCTGGTCCGACGGGAACCGTGCAGTTTAAGAATGGGGGGACCGCCCTGGGAACCGCGGTGACTTGCACCCCAACCGCAGCGACCAGCTCAGCGGCTGCTTTCTGCACCGCGACGCTGACTACAACTTTGTCGTTCTTTGCTCCTCCGGAGGCGCCTACGCGTCTGCCAAACCTGCGCACTCAGCCTCTCATGATTACCGCGCTGGTTCTGCTGATGGTGCTCCTGCTAAGTCTGAGGTACATGCCGGTAGCTAGCAGGCGCAAATATGCGTTTGCAGGTTTGCTCCTCATCGCGGGGCTTCTGGCCGGCTTCACGGGCTGCAGCAACAGCAACGGGAGTGGTGGCGGCCACACCGACAACATCACCGCAGCTTACTCTGGTGATGCCAACTACTCCTCCTCGACCTCGGCTGCCGTTCCAATTTCCGTTCAGTAGGTCGCGTTGAACAACACACGAAGAGCGGCTCCCAGGTGGCGCATCCGAAGAGGATGCGTCATCCCGAGCGTGTAGCTCAGGCCTTCAGGCCTGAGGAATCTCTCTGCCAAAAGGCGGGTAGACTAGTTCACATTCGGCGGGAAGAAAATATTCCAGAAATTCGGCGAAGGCGTTAGGAACTCCACCGGAACGAGCGAGCCTTCCTGATTGATCTGAGAAGGCCGCGCAACGTTCACCTCGACGCGCTGCTGCGTCCGCGGATTCTCCAGGATAAATTTCGTTCCCGCTTCCAGACCTTCGCGAAGAATGATCATCCCGCCGGTGGCGCTGACAGTATGCGTGGTGCCTTGGACAGGCTCAGACTTATTCTTGAGATGAGCTAAGACCGGCATGCGCAACAAAACCCGCTGCGCGCGGCGGCGCTCTTCCGCCGTCGGCTGACGCTGCAGAGCGGGGCGAACCCCCGTAGAGTGGCCGGGTTTAGTATGCGTAAGGGGTCTGGCGCCGGGCCCCGGTTTCACAGCTCGAGTCCCCAGAAATCCATGTCCGGCGCCACCAACTCAACGCCGTATTCCCATCCGTCCGGCCGCGACTGGCCTTTCCATACGATCACCGCGGCATTGCTCGAGTGTGTAGCCAGGTTGGTCAGCGCGATGCGCTGCTCGAGCCCCAACGAGTGCGGCAGCACTACCATGCATCCGTAAGGATTGACGATGCGCGTGTGCGCTTCGGCGCTCGAGCGCGCGCCGGAACCTTCGTCCCACTCCAGTCGCACGGGAACGCGGGAATTCATGCGCCGGCCGCGGCGCCGGTCGCTCGATTGACCGTGCGCGCTCGACTGGCTGCGCGTGTTCGCTTGCCCGTGTACAGTGGATTGCCCGAGTATTACTTTGCTTTCCCGCACCTTTAGGGGCATTTTTCCCTCTAAAAGGCCATGCTAAAGTTGAGTGGAAAAAGGGTCAATGGTACCAATTCGGGCTTACGCGCAAACGAATAGCTGTACGAACGAACAGGTCGATGCTCTGGGACAGGACAGGTCGTGAAGAATCTTATCGTCAACGCGGATGACTTTGGCTGGACTGAAGGGGTCAACCGCGGAATTGTGGAGGCGTTTCATCGCGGCATCGTGACCAGCACGTCGCTGCTGGCCAATGGCGCCGCCTTTACCGCAGGAGTGCGGGCAGCAAAGTCGGCCTCGGGGCTCGGCGTGGGCGTTCATTTGAATTTGAGCGACGGCCCGCCCGTGGCGGATCGCGAAAGTGTCTCAAGCCTGCTCGACGAACACGCCAACTTCGCTGGGGGGCCGCAAAAGCTTCTGCTCAAACACGCTCGGCGCGGGCTGGCGCTCGAAGAAGTCGAAGAGGAATGGGATGCGCAAATCCGCCGCGTGCGTGACGCTGGCATTCGCCCAACGCATCTCGATGGTCACAAGCATGTGCATATGTTGCCGGGGCTGTTTGAAATTGCATTGCGGCTCGCGAAGCGGCATGGCGTTGACGCCATCCGTGTTTCGCTTGAGGAATCCAGTTTGCGCTCCGCGCTTTCTTCGGGAACGAAACATCGCACAAGCGTGGTGATGAAACAAGGCGTGCAGGCGCGCGGACTCAAGTTGCTAGCGCGCGATGCGCGTGAACTCGCCGAGCGAGCCGGCATCGCCACCGCCGATTATTTCTGCGGCATCGCGCAAACTGGAGAGCTAACCCGTGAAGGCATAGCCCAGTTGCTGAAAAACCTGCCCGAGGGCACAACGGAATTGATGTGCCATCCTGGCTACGCGGATGACGCCTTGGGAAAAACAGCCACCCGCCTGCAAGCCTCGAGGCAAGCCGAGCTGGACATTCTAACCGACACCGGGATTCGGAAACTTGTCGCCTCGCAGGGGATTCGCCTGATAGACTATGGCTTCGTCCCCCAGGTCGCGTAAGGCCGTAGGCGGTCGCGTTGTAAAGGCGCTGCTGCGCAGTGTACGCGTGAGGCCCTAAGCGGCGGCAGCGCAAATCGCTGCTGCTGAGTGTTGCAGGATTCAATTGAGGCCCTAAGTGGTGGCGGCGCAAACCGCTGCTGCTGAGCGTTGCAGGATTCAATTTTGAAATGAAAAGCGATTCGCCCATTCAATATTCCATCGTCGTTCCGTTCTACAACGAACAGGAAAACATTCCCGCTTTGTATATGAAGCTGACTGAGGTCATGGACGGCATCGGTGAACCGTACGAGCTTGTTTTTGTGGATGACGGAAGCAAGGACGACACGTTCAAAGTGCTTTCGGAGATTTACGAGCACGACCGGCGCGTCAATGTGGTGCGTCTGCGGCGCAACTTCGGCCAGACCGCGGGCTTGAAGGCGGGCTTTGATTTTGCACGCGGCGAAATAATCATCTCCATGGACGGCGACCTGCAGCATGATCCAGCCGAGATACCGCGCTTCCTGGAAAAAATCGAGGAAGGCTACGACCTCGTAAGCGGCTGGCGCTATCAGCGCAAGGATCATTGGCTGACGCGGCAGCTCCCCAGCCGCGTGGCCAACTGGTTGATGGCCAGACTCTCCGGCATCGACCTTCACGACTTCGGAACGACGTTCAAAGCCTACCGGCGCGAGATTATCCAGGAAATTCAGTTGTACGGCGAGTTGCACCGCTTCATCCCCGCGCTGGCGAGCTCGACCGGCGCGAAAATCGCCGAAGTGCCCATCGAAAATCTGCACCGCAAAAGCGGCAAGTCCAATTACGGAATCGGCCGCACGATCCGCGTGTTCTTCGATCTATTGATGGTGAAGTTCCTGCTGGATTACTCCACGCGGCCGCTGCAGTTTTTCGGGCTGATTGGCGGCTGTGGCGCTTCTGCAGGAATGCTGATCGCTGTGTACCTGGGCATCGATAAGATCTTGCACCACACGGACACTATCGCCGAACACGGTCCGCTAATGTTGCTCGCAGTAGTTTTGTTCTTGAGCGGCGTGCAGCTTATTTCTCTGGGATTGCTGGGAGAAATCAGCTCGCGCACCTACTACGAATCGCAGAACAAGCCGATCTACGCTCTGCGCGAAGTGAAAAGCCACCGCAAAGAAACCGGCGATTCTGCAGAGTCCCCACGCGCTTCCGGCAGTTCCGAACGCTAACCTGTCCTGGTCTCCGATCTCTGGTCCCTGATCACTGCCTCGCAATGTGCCGATACTCGCCGCGAAAAAAAAGCAGCGGCTCCCCGCCCTTGATTTCTGCGTCCTCTACCTTTCCAACGACAATCGTGTGATCCCCTGCAGCGTGCGCCGCGACCACGCTGCAGCTCAACTGGGCAACCGCATCCTCGAGAATAGGAACGCCCTCCGGAGTCCAGCGGAAGCGCACCGAGAGGCCCTCTTCCGCGCCAGAATTCTGCTCGCCTTGCGCGAAATATTTGGATATGGCTTGCTGCCCTTGCTTAAGCACGCTGACTCCGAAACGCTGTTTTTTATGCAGCAGCGGCAGGATTTTTGCTTTTTCGTCCACACACACCAAAATCAACATAGGGTGCAGGGACACGGATGTGAACGAGTTGGCGGTCATCCCGAAAACGGAGCCCGGCTCGCGCTCCACGGTGACGACCGTGACGCCCGTTGCAAATTGACCGAGCGCGTTGCGGAACTCGCGTGCTGTAAGTGCCGTGGCTGTCATTTTTAGAATTTTCGAAGATACCACACTTCACAACTCGAGCAGCGCCCGCGCCAATTTGCGCTTTTGCCTCCGCGTTTTCATGACCGTCCGCAAAATCTCAACTTTCGTCCCCAAAACGAAAATAGCACCCGCGTGCCCCTTGTCCACAGGATCGATCACAAAAGTTTCCGCGAAATCGGAATAGAGCTTCGCCACGCCGAACGCCGTCGCCTCATAGCCCAATTGAGTCAGCATTTTGTCCGACGGCCCCTTGAGCGATTTGCCTCCTACAATCGGACAAACCGCAAAAACGTCCGCTTTGCGCGACCGCAACTCCGCGCGCACTCCAGGTACTGCGAGGATCGGCCCGATACTGATCAGCGGATTGCTAGGGCAGATGATGATGCGGTCCGCTTCGCGAATAGCTTCAAGCACGCCCGGCGCAGGCCGTGCGCGCTCCACTCCTTCAAAACGGATTCCTCGAACAATGGGTTCCGCGCGCCGCTTCACCAGATATTCCTGAAAATGAAGCGCTCCTTCATTCGAATCAATGATGGTTGGCACAGGATCATCCGACATCGGAAGAATTCGCGCCTTCACGCCAAGCGCAGTCCGGATCGACTCCGCCGCCTGGGTCAGAGTCTTGCCTTCCGCAAGCAGCGCGGTTCGGTGAATGTGCGTGGCCAGATCGCGATCGCCGAGATTGAACCAGTTCTCTCGGCCATAACCAGCCAGGCGTTTCAGCGCGTGAAACGTTTCCCCACGGAACCCCCAACCTTTCGCAGGATCGATGATTCCCGCCAGCGTGTACGTCACAATGTCCAGGTCGGGCGAAATCCTCAGCCCGTGCAGCACGATGTCGTCGCCCGTATTGACGACAATCGTCAGCGCCGCGGCGTCCATCACTTCGTAAAGTCCAAACAGAAGCTTTGACGCGCCAACCCCGCCCGCAAGCGCTGTGATTTTTTGCTGATTCGAAGCAGGCATGGACACTAGACCTAGGTCAAAGAACAAAAAGGAATTTAACACAGAGGCCGCCGGTGGCGCGGCTTGTTCGCGCCAGGGGGCTTCTTCTGTCGGGAATTATCCAAGTTGTGACCTAAATCACAGAGCCTACAAACACTTCTGTGATATTCAGCACCAGAGGAGCTAGAATCTGCGTAAATAGAACTCTTCGGTGTGTCTGTAATCGCCGGAAGACTTTTTTGGACAGAGAGACGGTGGCTAACAATCCCAAAGTCATTAACATCGAGGAAGCTCGCCAGTGTGTCGAACAAGCCAGGGAAATGCAGGAGCGCGCGCGCCTTATGTGGTCCAAGGCTCGCAAGAGCTTGGAGGAAACGCAGAGCATGCGCGCAAGTCTCTACAAGCAAATCGAAGATCTTGCTCAGCGCGACACCTTTCGTCGCCAACTTATGACCTCTCTTTTGTCGAAGATCCTTGATGCAGCCATCGACGGCACCGGCGCGCACATGGGAAACATCCAGCTTCTCGACCCGAAGACAGGGCGTCTGAAAATCCATGTGGAACGAGGGTTCGATTCGCCGTTCCTCGAGTTTTTCAACTCAGTCCATGTTGGGCAAGCGGCCTGCGGCACAGCCTTGAAAAACGCGAAGCGCGTAATCGTTCCAGACGTTGCCGACAGCCCTATTTTCTCTCGGACCGACTGCTTGGAAGCCATGCTGGATGCGGGCGCGCGCGCCGTGCAGTCCACGCCAATCGTTGGAAAATCGGGACGGGTGTGGGGCATGCTCTCAACTCATTACCGAAACGTGAACGAGCCCCGCAAGAGGGACCTGCGCTTGATTGACTACTTGGCTGACCGAGCTGCTGAGATCCTCGAGGAGGAATGCCGCGCTGAGCATCCGGGTGACGGTGCTTCGACCACGGCTGGCACGGAAATCGCGACCGCTACCCTCACCCTGGAAGCCTGAGTTAAATGTTGTTCCCCCCTTGGCGGAAGGACTAGAATCGCCTAGGTGGGCTTTCCGGCAGTCGAACCATAGCTAGGTCCCAAGAGATTAACTTCAGCCACTGCAACCGTTCTACAGCGCGCTCTCCACTGCCGGGAGAACTCAGCCGTCTAGAAAGACTTGGAGAGAAGAGATGAAATCGAAATCGCCGGGGCGTAACCAACCGCGAAGATCTCCGAACGAAGAGAACCCCGCGCCTTCCGACCGAAAGAACGACCTATTGATTGCGGCCGTGGGCGCCTCCGCGGGCGGAATCGAAGCTTTCACAGAACTCATGAGCAATCTGGCCACGGATACCGGCATGGCTTTTGTCCTGGTTCAGCACTTGGATCCCGAGCATCACAGCATGCTCACCGAGTTGCTCTCTAAGAAGACGGCCATGCGCGTCAAAGAAGTGACTAATGGAATGACCGTCGAGCCCAACCACGTCTACGTCATTCCCCCCAACGCCACGATGTCCATTTCGAATCACACGCTACAGCTCGCCCCTCGTGGCGAATCGCGCGGCGTTCACATGTCCATTGACCACTTTATGCGCGCCCTTGCGGAAGAACAGGGTAATCGCGCCATTGGGGTCATTTTGTCTGGGTCGGGTACAGACGGAACCGCGGGGCTGGCGGAAATTCAGGCTCACGGGGGCGTAACCTTCGCCCAGGATGAGGAATCGGCAAAATACGACAACATGCCTCGAAGCGCGGTCGCCGCAGGCTGCGTCGACTATGTCCTCCCGCCTAAAGCCATTGCACGCGAGCTCGCCCGCATCGCGCGTCACCCCTATCTCGTGCGCGACTTGGCTCCTGAGCTCGCGCCCGCCGAAAACACCGGTCTAAGCTTTGCTTTCCAACTTCTGCGCAAAACTACGGGAGTGGATTTCACTCATTACCGCCAGACCACCATCCTCCGCCGCATTCAGCGCCGCATGGTGGTTCACAAAATCGAAAAGATCGACGAGTACGTGAAATACCTGCAAACGAATCCCGCGGAAATCAAAGCCCTTTACCAGGACATGCTGATCAACGTGACCAGCTTCTTCCGCAATCCCAAGGTTTTTGACGCACTCAAGGCTCAGGTCTTTCCCGCTATCGTGAAGAACCATTCCCCGGAAGCCAGCCTTCGTATTTGGACTCCAGGCTGCGCATCCGGCGAAGAGACCTATTCCCTTGCCATCGCGCTCCTGGAGTTTTTGGGCGATAAGGCTTCGCAAATTCACATTCAATTTTTTGGAACCGACATCAGCGAGTCCAGCATCAGCAAGGCCCGCAGCGGCTTGTACCCTGAAAACATCCAGGGCGACGTGTCTTCCGAGCGGCTTCGCCGCTTCTTTACCAAGGTCGACGGTGGATACCGCATCAGCAAAAGCATCCGGGACATGTGCATCTTCGCCCAGCACAATGTTTTGAGTGATCCGCCCTTTTCGCAGATGGACCTCATCTGTTGCCGCAATCTTCTGATTTATCTTGAACCGGTATTACAAAACAGGGTGATTGCTCTTTTTCACTATGCCACGCGTCCGAGCGGCTTCCTGGTTTTAGGGACTTCCGAGGGTGTCGGCACCGCTACGAACCTCTTCTCCACCGAGGATCGCACGCACAAGATTTTCCTCAAGAAAACCACCGCTGTGCGCCAGGCCGTCACTTTTTCCCTAAGGACACGCGGAGAACGACCCGAATACGGAGCATTCCGCCTTCCCACCAAGCAGCCCGATACCAGTTGGAACTATCTGGAGGCTCAAAAAGAGTTCGATCGCCGCCTGCTCAGCCAGTACGCGCCGGCAACCGTTTTCGTCAACGAGGACCTGGAAATTATCCACACCCGTGGCAGCGTGAACCGCTATCTCAAGCTGGCTCCGGGCCGGGCGAGCCTAAGCATTCTCAAAATGGCTCGCGAAGGCTTGCTGTTGGACTTGCGCAATGCCATTACCAAGGCCAAGAAGGAAAATGTCACCGTACGCAAGCAGAACATTCTTATCAAGAGTGAGAACGGAAATGGTGCGCCCCACGCGAATGCCACGCGCGTCGTGAATTTTGAAGTGGCTCCCATCCACATGGGCAATATCAAGGAGCTGTACTTCATGGTGGTCTTCGAAGATTCCATCGCAGCCGCGCGACCACCCGTCACTTTGCGCCAGGCTCGCGAGGCGCGTGAAGCCGACACGGCCGTGTCCGGCAGAATTGCCAAACTCGAACAGGAACTGGCCGCTACGAAGGAATATCTTCAGTCCGTGATTGAAACTCAGGAAGCCACCAATGAAGAGCTGCAGTCCGCCAACGAGGAAATCCTTTCCAGCAATGAGGAACTACAGAGCACCAACGAAGAACTGGAAACCGCGAAAGAGGAGCTGCAGTCGGCCAACGAGGAATTGAGCACCGTCAACGACGAATTGCGCAGCCGCAACCAGGAAGTCACGCAAACCAATAACGACTTAACTAACCTTTTCGCCAGCATCGATTTCTCTGTGCTTATCGTCGGCAGCGATCTCACCATTCGCCGCTTCACACCGCAAGCCCAAAAATTCCTTGGTTTGATTCCTGCGGACGTCGGCCGGCCGCTTCAAAACATCAATCCCACGATTGAGATTGCCGACTTACAGTCCCTCGTTTTGCAAGTGATGTCCAGCCTGCGCCAGGTGGATCGCGAGCTGACCGACCGGCAAGGCAGGCGTTATCAATTGAGGATTCTTCCCTATCGCACTGCGGAGAACAAGATCGACGGCGCGGTTATTTCCATCGTCGATATTTCTCCTCAAGCCCACAGCGAAGCAGCAAGCTAGGGTTCCGGCGTGGATGGTTTCTCACCACCTGCCCGCGTTATTCATAATTGATTTCGTATTGACAAACGCGGGGGGGGGAGGATACTAGAACCTCACAACGAGCCAGCCTTCGTCCCCAGCAAGGGATCATTATGAACGGTCGATTTGCGTTCACGGCGCAGTTTTGGGGAAACGGCGCGGTGGTTTGCCGGGCTGTCGAAGATCGCCCTGGGCCTGCCGTCGAGCAGCAGTTTGGCGAGTTCAGGACCTGGACGCAGGCCAATAACTTCGCGACCAAATTAAACGAAGGACTGGACCTCGACCCTCTTGAAGTGCGTCAGATCGTCACCAGTTCCCTGCTTGCTACCGCCTGCGTCGTTCAGGAGGCGCTCAATTCCAGCGAGTCGTGGAAAGGTTCTAGCGTTGAACTCGCGGCTCGCGCTGCTCAATTGCGATTTGTGCTTGCGGAATTGGCCCTCGCGCTGACCCTTTGCCGCTCTGCTTCCTTTTTGTCGGGTGAGCCCGTGTCGCGCATGCTCTTGCACGCTCGAAAAGCTCTTTATCACTCCTCGAATTTCCTCGAATCCTTCGACGGCGACGACCCCGAGTTGGAAGGAATTGCTGGGCGCAACCTGGCGCTTAACGAGGCTCTGCAGCAGCTCTCATTCGTCGACTCAGCAGCCTAAGTCTGCCCCTTTCCGGGGCTGGAAAATGTAAGCTCCTCACGCGGCTAATGTTGTACAGACGGCTGAATCGCGTGCACTCCACTGATTTGCCCGAACAGCCGCGCCTTCTCGGCCATGATATTGACTTGAGTATAGGCGCAGCCTAAGATACGCGCCGAGACTTGTCGTCTTTATGATCGGCCAAGCGCTCGGCCACTACCGCATCCTCGAGAAAATCGGCGCAGGCGGCATGGGAGATGTCTATCAGGCGGAGGACTCTCATCTCCAGCGCTCCGTTGCCCTGAAGTTCCTGCCGGAACGAATCGTGGGCGACCCCATAGCCGTTGAGCGATTCGTCCGCGAAGCCCGCGCCGCATCAGCGCTAAACCACCCCAACATCGTCACCATTCACGAAATCGGCGAGACCGGGCCGAACCGCTTCATCGTTATGGAGCTCATCGTAGGTCGAACGCTCCGGAAAATGATCGCGCAGGGCGCAAACCTCCAGTCGGCCGCGCGCATCGGCCAGCAAGTAGCCAAAGCGCTCGCCGTAGCGCATGCCGCCGGGATCGTTCATCGCGATATTAAGCCCGAGAACATCATGCTTCGCGATGACGGCTACGTGAAGGTGCTCGACTTCGGCTTGGCTCGCCTTGTTCACACCAGCTCCGCGCCTTCGCTTGCAACCGCCGACACCGCCGCGGGGACCATTCTCGGAACCGCGCGATACATGTCGCCGGAACAAGCTCGGGGTGAAGGGACGGACAGCGCTACAGACATCTTCTCTCTTGGAATTGTCCTTTATGAGTTGAGTACCGGCCAGCATCCCTTTCCCGCCGACTCGCAGATTGGAGTCCTGCACGCGATTCTTGCACAAACGCCCCTCCCTCCCTCGCGCGTAAACACGGAAGTTCCCGCGGTTTTCGATTCCCTGATCTTGCGGCTGCTCGAGAAAGATGCCCGCCTTCGGCCCAGCGCGGCGGAAGTTGAATCGGCGCTAGATGAAATCACCGGAGCAAGCTCTCAGCCCAAAGCCAATCGCGCTGCTGCCCGCATTGAGCGCCACACGGTAGGCCGCAAGCGCGAGCTTGATGAGCTTGGCGCCGCTTTTAGTTCTGCCGAGTCCGATCGGGGCCTGCTGGTGTGTGTCGCGGGGGAGCCTGGAATCGGGAAAACAACACTTGTGGAGGATTTCCTCGCTGGCCTGGCTGCGAGCGGCCGGAATTGCAGCATCGCGCGCGGAAGGTGTTCTGAGCGCCTGGCCGGCACGGAAGCATACTTGCCAATTCTCGAAGCCCTCGAAAGCCTGCTTCACGGGGATGCCAGCGTCTCGCTGGCCGGCACGCTGAAACGCGTGGCGCCAACCTGGTATGTCCAGGTCGCCCCCCTCGCAGCAAACGATTCTTCGTATTCCCGGATAATGGAAGAAGCGAAGGCCGCCTCACAGGAACGCATGAAGCGCGAGCTGAGTGCCTTTCTGCAGGAAGCTTCGCGGGCACAGCCTCTTGTATTTTTCCTGGATGACTTGCACTGGGCCGATGTTTCGACTGTCGACCTCCTTGCTTATATTGGGAGCAAGTGTGATTCGTTGCGGATGTTAATCGTAGGTACCTACCGCCCTTCCGATTTGCTGCTGGCCAAGCACCCCTTTGCCGAAGTCAAGCTCGTGCTGCAGGAGCGCGGTGTGTGCCGGGACTTGGCGGTTGCTTTCTTGACCCCAGGAGACGTCGAGCTTTACCTCACCAAGGAATTTCCAGAGCATCGGTTCCCTCCGGAATTTGCCTCACTGATTCACGCCAAGACGGAAGGCAGCCCACTCTTCATGGTGGATTTGATCCGCTACCTGCGGAATCGTGGTGTGATTGCTGAAAAAGAGCAGGGTCGCTGGTCGCTGGCGGAGTCGGTTCCGGACATCCAGCGCGAATTGCCCGAATCTGTGCGCAGCATGATTCAGCGAAAAATCGACCAGCTCAGCGATGCCGAACGCCGTTTGCTTTCCGCGGCTAGCGTTCAGGGACAGGAGTTCGATTCGGCCGTCGTGGCGCGGGCGCTCGAGATGGATGCCGCCGAGGTCGAAGAGCGGCTGGAAGTCCTCGAACGCGTTCATCTTTTCGTCCGCAAAATCGGGGAGCAGGAATTTCCCGATTCGCAATTGACGCTGCGTTATGCCTTCGTCCACGCTCTCTATCAGAACGCATTGTATGCCGGGCTCGCTCCGACCCGCAGGGCCTCCCTCAGCGCGGCGGTGGCAGGAGCTTTGCAAGCTTTCTATGGTGAGCGCAGCGCGGAGTTCGCTTCCACGCTCGCGTTTCTTTACGAGGCTGCGCGAGATTTCGCGCGCGCGGCGGATTACTTCTTGCAGGCGTCGCAGAACTCCGCCCGCGTTTTCGCAAATCACGAAGCCATCTCTCTTTCGCGCCGGGCTCTTGCCAACGCGGAGAAGCTCCGTGGCGCGGAACGAACGTCCCGCGTGCTGGCCGCCGCGTTTGAACTGGCCCGGCTGCACCTGACGACTTCGCAGTTCGATGAGGCCATCGAGGATTTCGCTTTAGCAGAAAAAGCCGCGGTCGAATTGGGAAATAAAGAGGCTCAGATCGACGCCATCTGTGGGACCGCCATGTCACTCTTCAACGTTCATCGCATGGCGGAAATGCGCGTGGAGGCAAGTCGCGCCCTGGAAGTTGCCCGCGCTGCTGGCTCCAGCGCCGGCGTGGCTTCTGCCGAATCGATCCTCGCCTGCGATCGCCTCTGTACCGGAGATCTTGGCGCCGCCGAACAATATTTCCAGCATGCGCTTCCTGTGCTCCAGGAGAAAGGCGTCCAGCTTGGCGTCGTGGATGCCTTCAGCTACCTGGGTGCCCTTCACACCTGGCGCCTGGACTACGCTGAAGCTGAGCGCGTAACCGGCTGGGCGCTCGAGAAAGCGCGGGAACTCGGAGCCAGCTTCCACATCGTGGAAAATCTGTTCTTTCGCGGGATGGCACGCGGCAATCAGGGGCAGCTCTCGGAAGCATTGAACACGCTTCAAGAAGCCCGCAGGCTCGCCGAGCTGAACGGCGAACGCTACTGGCTTCCGCGAATCCCCAATACGCTTGGCTGGCTTTACCGCGAAATGCAAGACCTTGAGACTGCTGTTCAGCTAGATACTGAAAATGTCCGCCTCGCCGAAGAAATGGGAATGATCGAAGGGCGCGCTAATGCCCACGTGAACCTCGGCCACGACTATCTCGCGCTCGGCGAGCCTGCCCGTGCTTTTGAAAATCTGCAGCAAGCAGAGCAACTGTTCAACCGCGATGTGTGGTTTCGTTGGCGCTATGCCATCCGCATGCAGGCAGAGATGGCCAGTTACTGGATCTCGCGAGGTGATTTGAAAATGGCGGCGATGCACGCCACTGCTTCTCTCCAGGCCGCGGAGATGCCTCGCGCGCGCAAGTATCTTGCCTGGGGCCATAAGCTCCTGGCCGATATCGCCGTGCTGGAAGATCGCATGGAAAACGCACGCCGGGAGTATCAAACTGCGCTGGACGCGCTCTCGCAGAATCCGTGTCCCATGATTGAGTGGCAAATCTTGCAGGCTTCCGCCAAAGCGGCTCGCCGAACCAAAAGCGACTCGGCTGGCGAGGAGCTCCTGGGCAAAGCGCGCGCCGTCATCCAATCGCTCGCCGACTCGATTCGCGACGACACCTTGCGCCGAAAGTTCCTTTCCGCCAAACCTTTCAAGGACCTCCTCGCCTAAACCGTTCTTCCAGTGGCAAACACCCTCTTCCCGCAAATCGCTAAAGATTCTGACAGCGAACATTCCCATGGGGTGGTCAGCTAATGGCGCCCGAGCCCCAGCAGGAAGAGCTGCGTACAGGAATTTGCTAGATGACCTCAAATCGAGCCGTTACCGTTTTTGGCGCGTATGGGCACACCGGACGATTTGTTGTTGCCGAGTTGCGCAAGCGCGGATGGACGCCCATCCTCGCCGGTCGTGACGCGGCGAAACTGAAAGCACTGGCCAATTTGCACCCGGGCTCGCAAGTGCGCGTGGCGACAATTGAAGAACGCGAATCGCTTGATCGGGCAATTTCCGGAGCAGGCGCAGTCATAAATTGTGCGGGGCCGTTTCTCGACACTTCGGCGCCCCTCGTTGGCGCCGCGCTGCGGGCGCGTATTCATTATCTGGACGTCGCCGCCGAACAAGCGGCGGTTCTTGCCATCTTCAAGGAGTTTGCGGACGCGGCGCGAGAAGCTTCGGTCGTGGTTATTCCTGCGATGGCGTTCTACGGCGGACTCAGCGACCTCCTGGCGACGGCAGCCATGGGGGATTGGGCGTCAGCGGATGAGATCCTCATCCTTGTCGCGCTCGACACTTGGAAGCCCACGCGCGGAACTCGTTTGACTGGCCAGCGCAATCATGGCCCACGTTTCATCTTCTCCAACAACAGATTGGAGCGGGGCGATCCTCCGCCGCCGTGCAGATGGAATTTTCCGTCGCCATTCGGTCAGCAAGAGATGGAGGGTCTGGCCCTTTCCGAGACCATCACTATTTGCCGGCATCTGAATACACCGGAAATTCGTGCCTATCTTAATGTGCCGGCGATAACGGATGTCCGCGATCCCGCTACGCCAACGCCGGTAGCCGCAGACGATAGTGGTCGCTCGTCGCAGATCTTTCTTATGGAAGCGGTGGTGCGAAACGGAGGCGCGGAGCACCGCACTATGGCACGCGGGCGAGACATTTATGCGATCACCGCCCCGATCATCGTAGAAGCGACAGAACGCTTGGTGAACGGGCTGACTAAGAGAACTGGAGTTCTCGCAGCGGGAGAGGCTTTCGACGCGCGCGAATTCCTGACGTCCCTCAGTCCGGACCATCTCTGCTTTGAGATTGAGTGAAGCGACCCCGCCACATTCCTTCATTAAGGCATGATATCTTTGAGTTTCAGGGCGCTTGATGACAAATGAATGACAAGAGTCTAGCGGCAAGAAACGAAAGTAATCGCGTGTCCGAATTTGCTGTCTACTCGCTATTCAAATCTCCGACCGTAGCGATTCGGGAGACGTACTGCCAAGGCAGCTGCCGACATCAAAGCGCAGAAGAGTGTACAACAACCACGCAACTGGTCTTTCCTTATCGCGGCGCATATGTTCGGTATCTCGGACATGACCAAGCTGTAGCCGAAGCAAACCAAGTGCTGTTTTTCAACGCTGGTGAAGGCTACCGCGTCAGTCATCCAGTGCCCGGAGGCGATGCCAGTCTGACGCTGGTGATTAACGAGCCGCAACTGCGTGAATTGGCGCCGTCTGGTCTTCTGCGCGGGGGCGCAACACCGAAATTTCGGTCGCAGCGGTTGCGGATTGACGCGCGGGCTCAAGCACTCGTGGCCCTATTGCGGCACAGCCTGCGCCACAAGCTGGCGGAACCTTTGGAAGCAGAAAGCATGGCTTTGACTCTGATGCAGCGGGCCCTGGGACCGCGTACAACACACGCGGCTGGCGCCACGGTCGGTCGGCAACGTTTGGTAGACCGGATCAAGCTGGTGCTGGCAAGCGATCTGGCACGGCGCTGGACCCTCGCCGAAATCGCCTCAGAAGTGCGCGGATCCCCCGTCTACCTCACGCAAGTTTTCCAGCAAGTAGAAGGCCTGCCTCTGTATCGCTACCAGCTGCGGCTGCGACTCGCGCGGGCGCTGGATCTCCTGCCGCAGTATGAAGATCTCACTGCCCTGGGCTTGGATCTCGGCTTTTCCAGCCACAGCCATTTCAGCGCCGCCTTCCGCGCCGTTTACGGTCGTTCGCCTTCTGAATTCAGGCGGTCCGCGCTGCCCCGTTAGATCCTCCTGACAAATCGCTAAAGATTTTGACAGCGGCCATTGCGTCCTGCGTGGCTTACTGCTCGCACCCGGACTTCGGGCAGGAGAGTAATGCCATGGTTGCGACAACTTGTGCGGCTTGCGATTGCAAGCTGGACGCGAATTCCATCAAGGTGAAAATCGGCGGCAAGGCGGTTGAGGTGTGCTGCGATGAGTGCGCACAGAAGCTGAAGGAGGCGCATTCGTCCACTACTGCGTCGCGAAAGAGTTGAGCAATGTACGGAACTAAATTTGAAACGGTAACTCATGGCCGCAAAGGGCGGACCATGCAGCCCGCAACAGTACCGCTGGTCTGCGGGCTGATCATTGGATGTCACTTGGGCGGGCTGATGGTGGCCCCCCTGCGCGCGGAGGAGTTTGTAACGCAGTCCAAAAATATATCGAGGGTATCTACCATGGAAAAAAAACACGCATTGCCGGTTCACCGCAGTGTCCAGACCGCGTCGGGCCGCATTAGTTACACAGAGCAAGGCACAGGGCCGGTCGCTTTGTTCGTGCACGGCGTTCTGCTGAACAGCTACCTTTGGCGCCATCAGTTGGTGGATTTGTCCGACATCCGCCGTTGCATAGCCGTGGACCTGCTTGCGCACGGCGACACGGAAATCGAGCCGGGGCAGGACGTATCTGTAACTGCCAATGCCAAGATGCTCAAGGAATTTCTCGACGCTTTGCACATCGATAAGGTCGATCTGGTTGGCAACGACAGCGGTGGCGGCATCGCGCAAATTTTCGCTGCGTTGTACCCGGAGCGCGTGCGCAGCCTCACGCTCACGGACTGCGACACCCACGACAACTGGCCGCCCGAGGCATTCAAGCCCTTCCTGGCGATGGCCGCCAGCGGTGGTTTGCGCGGAACGCTGGACTCCATGCTGACGGACAAGAGCGTCTATCGGTCACCGCAAGCTCTTGGGCCGGCTTATCAGCACCCCGAGCAGGTGAGCGACGACAGCATCGAAAAGTATCTGCGTCCGCTGGTCACCACCGAACAGCGCACTCGCGACCTGCAACGCTTCCTGGCAGCTTTCGACAACAAGCACACGCTTGCGATTGAAGCAGAGCTGAAGACGCTGAAGGCGCCGACACTGATCGTCTGGGGAACGGACGATGTCTACTTCGACGTGAAATGGTCGCATTGGTTGGCCGACAATATCCCCGGTACGCGACGACGCGTCGAGTTCAAGGGCGCAAGAATTTTCTTCCCCGAGGAGCGCTGGGAGGAGTTCGATAAGGAACTGCGAGCACATTGGCAAGTAGCGCGGCAGGCGGCGCGATGACAGCCATCGATCAAGCACGGAAAGCCGAAGAATTCCGCGCGCTACACGTTCCCGGAAAACCGCTCGTCCTCTTCAACATCTGGGATGCAGGCACCGCTAAGGCTGTCGCCGCGGGTGGTGCCAAGGCGATCGCGACGGGCAGTTGGTCCGTCGCGAGTGCAAACGGCTTCGTCGATGGCGAGCGCATTCCGCTCGCCTTGGCGATCGACAATCTGCGCCGGATTGTCGCTGCGACCGATCTCCCCGTGACGATCGATCTGGAAAGCGGCTATGGCGACGCGCCGGAAATCGTCGCCAAGACCATCGGCCTTGCGATCGATGCAGGGGCTATAGGCTGCAACCTGGAAGACAGTTTCCCGGCGAATGGAAGACTTCGCGAGACAGTCGATCAAGCCAATCGCATCCGCTACGCCCGGCAGACCGCCGACGCGGCTAACATCCCGTTCTTCATCAATGCTCGCACCGATGTTTTCTTCCAACGGCCACCTGAGCAACACAACGAAGCTATGGTTGTTGAGTCTATTGAGCGAGCACGCCTGTATGCAGAGGCCGGTGCGAATGGGATCTTCGCACCCGGACTGGTAGATATCGCTCTGATCGCGCGCCTCGCTCAGGCGTCCCCGCTCCCGCTCAACATCATGGTGGGCGACGCCACTCCGCCGTTACGCGTACTTGCAGAGCGCGGCGTCGCAAGGGTGAGCCATGGCCCCCGCCCTTATCTCATGGCCATGAAGGCGCTGGAAGAAGCGGCCCGCGTCGCAAGTATGTAATGAGATTCTGTTGAACTTCTGAAACCAGTCCTCCATGTCGATCGCAGCAAGCTCCGTCGCAAGTCAAGTTTCAACCCCTTGAACTATCTGGACTTGGTAATTGTCGTTTGAAAGGCAACTTCCCGCTCCCATCCAGGTGACGCAGTTTTTGCTTTCGGCTGATCCCCATTCGTTTTGTTTAGTTTTTGTTTTTGTTCTCCAGGCTTCTCCCTAGCGTAGACAGGGAAATTGCATTTGTCTGACATGTTCATGACAACTTGTCCGTTGCGCCGCTTTAGCCTTTCTTGACGCCGGATTCCGGTCCGCCGACGTTTTGCTGGGGGAGGAAGATGAAATTCTGCTCATTGTGGATCGGAAAACGCTCCATTTTCAGGTTCGGGGCGGCCACAGTTTTATTTTTCCAAGTGTATTTAGCTTTCGCCGCCCTCAACCAGCCTGCCTATGCCATTCCCGCATTTGCGCGTAAATACAACCTCCCCTGCTCTGCCTGCCACGAGGCCTGGCCCAAGCTGAACAACTTTGGGCAAGTTTTCCGCGACAATGGCTATCAGTTGGACAACGGCAAGGACTCTCCGATCTGGCAGAGCCCTACCTATTGGCCTGTCACTTTCCGAATTACGCCGCAATGGCACCGCAACAGTTCCAGCAATCAGAAAGTGGATTCTATTCCTGGAAACGCAACCAGTCCCCCCATTGAAAAGACCATTACCTCCCATGGATTCGATCTTTCCGGAGTCGACATTTGGACTGCAGGAACGCTCTACAAGAACATTTCCTTTTCCGTTTTGCCGTCCTCCGACTCCAGCGGTTCCTTCCATTTCGAAAATGCCTGGGTTCGCTTTGACAACTTGCTCGGCAGCCGCTGGGCCAACGTCAAGTTCGGGAAGTTCGAACTCGACAATATGATTTCCGAGAAGCGCTTTCTGTTTCTCTCCGCGGACGGCGGTGTGTATCAGCTCTACCACTTCCTTCCCACGAGAGAAACCACTTTCGTGAGCGGCGGGGCCAATCCGCTCAACCCTGGCTTCGGCCTCGGCGACAATCAGTTTGGCGTCGAGCTTGCTGGCCATTCGCCAAACAGCTACACGCGCTACTCCCTCGCGCTGCTGAGCAGCAACGATGGAAATGTTTCCGTACCCAACAGTAGTTATGACGGTTTTGCTAGCGTCAGCCACGCTTTTGAGATCAATGGCTTGGGCCTGGAGAGAATCGGAGCCTATGCCTATTTCGGCGAGCGCCCCACGAACTTCAATACCGCCGGCGGCACGCCCATTACCGGGGCGGGATCAAACAACAAATCCTTCTATCGCGCCGGCCTTAACTCAGTTCTGTACGCGGGCCCCTTAGATTTCAGTCTCCTCTATTTGCATGGCTGGGAAAACGCCTTTCTCGGCACCGGTACGCCGGGAAGTGTGGCGCTTCCCACAGGCGCAAATGCGCCAACCTGGAATGGCGGGTTCGTTGAGACGCACTACACCTACAACCCAAAACTCATCTTTGTTCAACGGAATGAGTTCATTCGCATGTCCCGCCAGGCGCTCGCCTCGGATCCTTCCGATCTCGGTAATCTCGATGCGTATTCTTTCGGCGCCCGCTGGTACCCATTCATGTTTAGCAGAGCCGGGCTGGCTTGGCATTCCGAATACGCCATCGTTAAATCCGCCAAAACTTCGCAGGTCAGTGGCCGCGATGTCTGGAGCAGCAGTGTGCTGTTCGGATTAGATTTCGCCTTTTAGGAGGATGGAATTCATGGCGCGAACAACCGCCATCGCGATGCGCACTACAGCATGGTCATGTCTTTTCGTTTTCCTGGCTGCGCCGGTTTTTTCTCAGGAAAGCCACATCGGCAATTTGACCGGAGAGGCGACCCGCGGCAAGAAACTGTACCAGCGCTTCTGCATCGGGTGTCATGGAGAACAGGGTGACGGCCGTGGCGAAAATGCAGTTTATGTGGACCCCAGGCCACGCGACTTCACGGCCGGCACGTTCAAGTGCCGCTCCACTCCATCAGGAGCGATCCCTCTCGACGCGGATCTTTTCAACACCATTGGAAGGGGCCTTTATTCCACGGCAATGCCGCCTTGGCTCCCGCTGACGCGCCAGCAACGCGTGGATCTGGTTGCGTACGTAAAGTCTTTTTCGTCCAGGTTCCGCGAGGAAAAGCCTGGACCGCCGATGGAAGTTCCCCCTGAGACTCCAGCCAGCGAAGACAGCATCGACCGCGGACGGGAACTCTATCAAGCCACGATTAAATGCGCCCTGTGTCACGGGAAAGAAGGCCGCGGCGACGGGCCATCCGCGCCCACGCTCACTGACAGCAAAGGAATGCCTATTCAGCCATACGACTTCACTGCCGCATCGCGGTTCAAGTGCGGACAGTCCAACGAGGATCTGTACAGGGTCTTAATGACCGGGCTTGATGGCTCACCGATGGCCTCGTTCTCAACTTCCCTGAAGCCAGAGCAGGCCTGGGACGTAGTCCACTACGTGCGCACCTTCCAGCCCGATACACATGCGAAGGTTCTGAATTTTCACGCAAAGAGACATACCGAAGCAAACAAGGAATCTGGCCAATTAGGCTTCGGCTCTCCAAAGTAGCTCGTGCCTCGGTCACTCTCCTCTAGCCCATTGAAAGGAGAAATACGCAATGAAATCCGCATATCTCACCCTCCCAATCGCCGCCGCACTGTTTTCTTTGGCGGCGCATTACGAAAAAGGGCCCGCAGCTAGGGCTGCTGAATATCCGGCCCCGAGTTGGGGCCCATTTGTCTCAACTGATTCGGCTACTGAAAGCGAAGTGGTTGGAAAGGTGATTCTTGAGGGAAAAGCTCCGGGAAACCATGCCATCAACATGGCCGCGGATCCGGAGTGCGCGAAGTCACACACTGGGCCGGCTACGAGCGAGGACGTTGTGGTCGGTCCCGCAAATGCTCTCGCCAATGTGGTTGTCTACATATCCGACGGGCTGGCTAATCGGGCTTTCGATCCACCCAAGGGGTCGGCGGTAATTGAACAAAAGGGATGCCAATATCGTGGACACGTCGTTGCTTTGGAGGCTGGCCAAAAGCTTCTCGTACAGAACGACGACCCCACTACGCACAATATTCACCCGCAACCAGCAAACAATCGCGAATGGAATCAGTCCCAGGCTCAGGGAGTACCGCCGATAGAAGCGACCTTCGGTAGAGAAGAAATCGCCATCCCGGTCAAATGCAACATCCATCCCTGGATGAAGGGTTACATCGCCGTCTTCAAACACCCTTATTTCGCAGTTACCGGGAAGGACGGCAGTTTCGTTTTGAAGGGTCTTCCCGCTGGCACCTACACGCTCACCGCGTGGCAGGAAAAGCTCGGCACGTTAACTCAAAAAGTGACGGTCGGCTCCAAGGAGGAAAAGAAGGTAGAGTTCGTCTTTAAGTCTCAAGCCGGCGACTAGACCAACAAAGGTCATCCGGTTTGCCGCGCGGGTTCGAGCAGCACAGCCTCAGTTTGCTTCCGGGCCGGCGGGCTTATTTCTTAAGCCTCGCCGGCCAATTCACGACTAGCGAAAAGCTCTGTGCTTTCGCCGTCAGCGGCGAAGTGTTCGCCAGAAACCGTCCGTCGGGGGCAACATCGTAGTACCTTCCGTTCAGGTTTCCCGCGGCCAGCTCGAACAGTGCTTTCGGGCTGCTGAACTCGACAGGGTTCACCTTCGTTTTCACTTCCACTGCAATCATTCTGGCTCCCTCGCGATAGTAAATCTGTTTTCCGTCGTGCCTCCAAACCGGCCGCTCCCCGCCATTTGTGGAAACCTGGTACTGTGCTCCGCCCGCTGGAAAAGGCGTGATATAGACTTCGTTTTTTCCACTGCGATTCGATTCGTACGCCAGCCACTTTCCATCCGGAGAGAAACTTGGTGCGGCCTCGCGCGCGGGCGAATGAAGAAACGGTTGTGGCTTGGCGTCGCCGCCGAGCGCCACAGTGTAAATATCCATATTCGTGGCAGGGTCAAAGGCCACGTACGCGAGAAACTTACCGTCAGGCGACACCGATAAGTAAAAGGTTGTATCGCCGCTTCTTTTTACAACCTCTCGGTCATCTCCGGAGCCATCTGCGGCTCTTACATAGATACCTTTGCCGGAGGTCGAAGCGAAATAAATTTCCCGACCGTCAGGAGACCACGTCGGTGAGGCTCCATCGCTATCGCCTAGGGTCGTGAGCATCCTAGCTCCCCGGGCATCGAGAATCAGGATCTTGGTCTCTTTTATGCCGATAGTATCCGCGGCGGCATGCGATCCATCCGGCGAGATTGCCACGCTCTTGTAGTGGCCAGGCTCACCCATCGTGCTCAACACTTTGCCCTTCCCGTCGTACCAGACTAACTGCGAGCCTGTGGCCGAATCACCCGCCACGTACACTAGCTTGCCTTCGACGGAGGCCGAAAACTCGGCAATTTGCCATAGCGGCTCCAAACTCGCACGTTCGGCGATGGCGCTAGGAGCTCCGCTTAACACTCCCGTGCGTGGGTCAAACTCTTGCGCTACGAGATTGCCGTCCCGCCAATAGAGCAAATGTCCGCTCGCAAACACAGCATTGCTGCAAGTCCTCATCAGGGAGATGTCTTGTTTTCCATCGAGTGAAGCAAAGCGCAACTCAGTCAATTCACCGCACGCACCGCCCGGCGTGCTGATGTAGAGGAAGTGCTGATTATCAGAAAGAAGGTACGGCCAGCGATGGCTAATAATGTCTGCCGAACCTGTGGCAGGTTTGGCTTGAGTGACCGCAACTGGCGTCCCGCCATCCGCCGGTATACGATAAATCGGGCCCACCCGGACCGGCGCAAAGACAATCATGCCCGAGCTCCCCCAGCTTCCTCCTCGGGCGTCAGGCGCATCAGAGATAATCTGTACCGGCCCGCCGTCCGCAGCTACCCGTTTCAGCTTGCCATCTGAAAAAAAAGCGACTTCGCGCCCGTCGGGCGACCAGAATGGGTAGTAAGCGCCGCCTGTGTCCACCACCTCGCGGGTCTCGCCAGATGCCAGGGTTCGCAACCAAATCGAGCAAGCTTTATCTCCCAGCAGTGAAGATGCTGTGGATTCATTCTTGCACCCCATGAACGCTATCCTGGTCCCATCGGGGGAAATCTGTGGGGGCCCAATTCTTCCAGAGGTATCCACAAACACGCCGGGTGGAGGAATCACCGAAGCCATCACCGGCAGCTCCGGCGCAGGCCGCGTTGTGTAAAGTGTCCCCGCGATTGCCAGCGCAACGGCTAGCAGAGTTATCACTACCCATACCGCGGCCAGGCGCAGTTTCCCTGATCTCGGAACGACATTTCGCCTCGCACTTTCCGCGCTGCTCTCGCCGACCCACTTTAACTCGCTGGCCAAATCACCTGCGCTTTGCCATCGTTCCTCGGGAAGTTTTGCCAGACACCTCTTCACCGCGTGTTCCAGCCCTGGCGGTGTGAGGGGTTTGGTGGTTGTGATCGGTGCAGGTTCCTTCTCTAGAATTGCAGAGGCGACGCTG
>Ga0126378_10000253_pt1 | contig 40864 bp, 35 predicted proteins | sample PanSoiMetPlot_23_FD_92587 | JGI IMG/M metagenome (GOLD analysis project Ga0126378, IMG submission 92587) | Tropical forest soil microbial communities from Panama - MetaG Plot_23 | ecosystem: Environmental > Terrestrial > Soil > Tropical forest > Bulk soil | place: Panama | collected 2016-02-17 | reverse complement strand
CGAATACATTTGTGAGGATTGCTAGACGCACTTCGAGAAGATTGTGTTGAACAAGAAGCAAGAGATTGCCTGCCCGAAGTGCGCGGGCAAACGCAACGCGATCCAGCTTTCCGTCTTCAGCGCCGGGAATGGCTCCGCGAACGGCGCATCGGCAAAATCATCCGGCGAATTCTCGGGCGGAGGGAACAGTTGTTGCGGCGGCGGTTGCGCCTGCCATTAGTTCCCCCCCGCGCCGATTTCTCTCATGCGAGTGGCCTCAGGATTAGTGCTCCTTCTTCTCGCGCATTGCTCTGCATTTCCTCAGGATGCGGAAAAGAAAATTGTTCGTCCCGGCGTTAAGCAGGTTCAGCGGCCTTATTCTGAACTCAAGCATACTGCCTCGCTTCAGATCGGGGGCACGGCGGACTGGGTTGCCATCACTTCCGAGGCCGTCTGGGTCGCCGGTTCGAAGCCTTTCACATTGCAGCGCATAGACCCCGCCACAAACAAAGTCGCTGCCATCGTCGATTTGCCCGGTGAAGCCTGCTCGGGGATCGAGTCCGGGTTTGGCAGCATCTGGGTTCCGTTGTGCACGGAGAAGCCCTCGTTGGTGCGCGTAGACGCTGCAACAGCCAAAATCTCCGCCACTCTGGATGTCGGTCCCGCTGGCCCGGAAGGAGGCATCGCCGCAAGCCAGGACAGTATCTGGCTTGTTACGGACGCACACGGCACGCTGAGCCGCATCGATCCCGCAACCAACCAAGTGCGGCAAACTGTGACAATTCCAACTGGGGCCATCAATCCGATCTTCAGCGAGGGATTCATATGGGTTAGCGGGCACATCTCCAATTCCTTGGTCGCCGTGGACGCACAACGGGGAAAGGTCGCCGCTGAGATTCCCGTCGGCCCGCAGCCGCAGTTCCTCACTAAAGGCGCCGGTTCCATTTGGACGCTTAACCAGGGCGATGGAACAATCACGCGCGTGGACAGCAAGACCCGCAAAGTCGTGGCCATGGTTCGCGCGGGAATCCCCGGTCCCGGCGGAGATCTGTGCTTCGGTGCCGGCAGAATCTGGGCAACGGTTTTTGACGTGCCGCTGACAATGGTCGATACGGCGAATAACCAAGTCGTTAGGCAGTGGGTCGGACCCGGCGGCGACTCGATGCGCTATGGTCACGGCGCGCTTTGGATTACCGACTACCACCGGGGCTGGCTCTGGCGCATTCCCCTTGAAGAAGTTGAGAAGTGAATTATTCTGCAGTTTTCCCGTCTTGCCATTTAGGATGTGAGCACCAGAAGAGCCGCGCGGCTTCGCTCCACATTGCAGCCTGCTAACCAAGCCTCTTATCCACGCATCGGATTGTTTCTAGGTGCTGCTATGCTCATTAGCCATTCTTCTTTGCTTCTGTTTGTCACCGGCGCCGCAGTTCTACTCGTGATTCCGGGCCCCGCAGTGACTTACGTGGTTAGCCGCAGCATCGGGCACGGCCGCGCCGCTGGCCTTGTTTCCGTCTTGGGCATCGTCGTGGGAACCTTGTGCCACGTCGTTGCCGCGGCCCTAGGGATTTCCGCTGTGCTGGCTTCTTCCGTGCTGGCCTTTCAGTTTGTGAAGTATCTGGGAGCTGCCTACCTCATCTATTTGGGAATCAAGACTCTCCGCAGCACCGATCAGCAATTTCTGGCCACAGGAGGAGACGAAACCAGTCTGGCACGGATTTTTGGCCAGGGATTTCTGGTCAATCTGCTCAATCCAAAAACCGCGCTCTTTTTTCTGGCATTTTTGCCGCAGTTCGTCGATCCCGCGCGCGGACACGTCACACTGCAAATCCTGCAACTGGGAACCCTGTTTGCGCTGATGGGCTGGTGTAGCGACTCAACTTACGCGCTGATTGCCGGCACGGTCGCCGAGCGCATTCGCGGGAGCTTGCGCTTGCGCCGCATCCAACGCAACGTATCGGGCGGCGGGCTGATCGCGCTGGGCCTGGCCTCGGCGTTCTCCGGCGCAAAGTCGAAATAAAAGAGCAGAAACCGCTACTGTGGCCGGGAATAGTGCTGGATATTTGCGGGAGCGGGAATCGCAGAATTGCCACGCGGGTCGGCCACAGGCGGTTGCGCAATCCATTTCATCGGAATCAAGCCGGTCCAGGCTGCTGCGGAGTAGTCCTTGTCGTCGTTCACAGCGAAGCCAGTGCGAACCTTGGCCGAAGCTTCGACGAGTGGGACGGAGAGAACCATAGTGCCTTTCAGCTCCTGCTCGGTCGGAGGGAGTACGGTGGCCCAGCGGCCGCGGATGACGTACTCGACGAAGTCGCGCATAGCAGCGAGCTTCGCGGCTTCGCCCTCGACGACTTCGGCTTTGCCCATCACCACAGCCGAGCGGTAATTGACGGAATGTCCCGTCGCGCTGGGAGCGCAGACGATGCCGTCGAGCAACGTGACGTTCAGGCAAAATGGCGTGCCGCTGGAGAGCGTCTTCATCAATCGGCTCGCGGTCGAACCGTGCAGAAACAATTTGTCGCCCACGCGCACGTAGTTGGTCGGCACGACAATGGGCAAGCCGTTGTCGATCAACGCGACCTGGCAAACAAAAGCCTCGTCGAGAATCGAATAAATCAGCTCGCGGTCGTAGCTGCCGCGGTCCGGTTTGCGGCGAACCTTGGTTCGTTCGGTCGGAGTAAATTTGCTCATTCCTGCAGACTAGCTTTGCGTTTAGGCAGCCGCAAGCGCCAATCTGGATCACCCCATGAATTGACCTCTTCTTGGAATCGTGTAGGCTTAGGGGCATTTCGAGAGGACTCGATTCCCGAACGAGGGATTTCATGGCCCCCGCGACGCCGGTTTTCACGCGCGAGACGTTCCGCTTTTTCAGGGATCTTGGCCGCAACAATCGCACGGCTTGGATGAGCGAGAATCGTGAGCGATATAAGTTTTGCGTAGTGCAGCCATTTCGCCGGCTGCTCGAGGAACTTACGCCCGCCGTGCTGGATCTCGACTCGCGGTTCGATATTTCGGGCCGAACTGGAACGAACTTTTCGCGAATCAACCGCGACATCCGCTTCGCGAAAGACAAAACTCCCTACCGCACGCAGATGTATCTGACGTTTTCCATCCCTGTAGCCGGGGATGAGGAAAGCGGGCAACTTTACGCCGGGGTTTCCACCGCCGCCGTTACGGCGGGCTTTCGCATTTATACGAGTGGCAAACGCAAGGATTCGATTCTTGCAAGAATAGGCGAGGCGCGAGTCCACGCCGATCCCAAATGGCCTGGCAAGCAGAAAAAGCGTTTGGGCCGCGGCTATGAGAGCTACTGGTACGCCAAAGAAAAAAGCGAATGGACAAAGCGTCCAGGCTGGCCAACCGCCGTTGATGAGTGGGAAAAAATTCTGGGTTGGGTTGTGCGCTGCAAAACGAGTCCCGCTGGGGCCACGCGAAGTTCCTTCCCGCGCGACGTGATGAAGATTTTCCGCGACCTTTACCCTTTGCTCCGTTTTTCCACGCTGCCCGACTGAGCGGCAAAGAACGCAAGGAGAGAGCCAATGAATAACAGCCAGAAGCTGAACCGGACCCGCAGAAAATTTCTGAGAATGCTGGCGGCAAGCCCAGTCCTAGCGGGCTCGCGCTTGCTCTCCAATTCCGCAGCCAACCTTCTCGCTGCCGGCGAGGTAACGAAGAGGAAATTTCTTGGGTGGTTTGAGAATCTCCAGCAGAGCGGCAACGAGATTACTTCGGCGGACCAGGCGCTGAACGTGATGGATTTCGAGGCGCCCGCGAAGAAAGCGCTGCCAGCAGCGCACTGGGGCTACCTGGAAACCGGAGTCGATGATGACGCGACGGTGAAAGCTAATCATGACGGTTATTCGCGCATTCAGATTCGTTCGCGGCGGCTGGTGGACGTTACAAACATCGACATGTCCACAACACTTTTCGGAACGAAATGGGACACGCCGATCCTGCTCTCGCCCGTGAGCTCTCAGAAAGCATTTCATCCGGAAGGTGAAGTCGGAGTGGCCAAGGCAGCGGGAAAAAAGGGCCATGTGCTGATGATTTCCACGGTGGCCTCGTGCTCCATTGAAGAAACGCTGGCGGCAAGCGGCAAAGCCGTGTGGCAGCAGCTCTATCCGACCAACGTGTGGGAGATCGCGCGGGCGATTGTGAAGCGGGCGGAAGCCGCGGGATCCCCGGCGATCGTGCTTACTGTCGATCTACAAGACCGCAGCAATCGCGAAACGCTGGCGCGCAACGTGCGAGAGGATAAACGGGAGTGCGCGGCGTGCCACACGGGGAGGACCAAAGCGGCGTCGGGCCGCATCGTGGAAGGTTTCGCGGGGTTGGCGGCACGCAGGCCGATGTTACAGGGGCTCGACATTTCGAAGGTAAGCGAATTGTTCCCTGCTGCAGCGAATTGGGATCTTGTGAAACGGCTGCGCGATATGGTGCAGGTGAAACTGATCATCAAAGGAATTGTAACGAAAGAAGATGCGCAACTAGCGGTCGAGCATGGTGCGGATGCGGTGATGGTCTCGAATCACGGCGGGCGAGCGGAAGATACTTTGCGCCCGACGATCGAGTGCTTGCCGGAAGTGGTGGAAGGCGTCGCAGGCAAAGTGCCGGTGATTATCGACGGAGGAGTGCGGCGCGGCACGGATATCTTCAAGGCCCTGGCGCTGGGTGCGACAGCGGTCAGCTTTGGGAGACCGCAATCGTGGGGTCTCGCGGCGTTTGGACCCGCGGGCGTGGAAGCAGTCCTTGAGATTTACAGACGCGAACTACGCACTATCATGCGCCAAGCTGGTACCACTTCGCTCGACAAAATCACGCGGAGCTACGTCGTGACGCGCCCCGCCTGACGTTATTGAATTGCACTGGCAGCTCTAAGGCGCCCAGAGGCGCAGGCCGATCAGGTGCCACGAGGAAAGAAACAGCGTCACGATGCAGCAGCCCGCAGAAACTAGCAACGAGTGGATGCGCACGGCTTTGTGAATTTCGGCGCGCGGCACCGCAACGGCCAAGGCCAACCCCACGAGCGATAGCACTGCAAACAAAATTGTCCCCAAAAATACAAGCAGCGACCATACGTTTAACACACCTACATCGGCAAAGAGTTTGGTGAAAGCGAACAGGACGCCAGCAAGAATCACCACCGCGCAAAGCGGCACCATGCGGACGCGCAGATGCTTCACGTCCTTTGGCTTGCTTAGCAGTTTTCTATATGCCAGTAACAATCCCCAATACAGCGCGTACGGCAGCGCGCTTGCCATCACCACGGCAGACACAGCCAGCAGCGATAGCCTAAGATACGGCCAGACGGGGATGATCCTTTCGCCGTAGGGTTCCCCGTTTACGCCGGAGCTGACGAAGATCATGCGGCCGGTTGCGTCCGTGGAAAATACCGCCGTGGCCTCCGGTTCTTTTTCGAGACGAAAGAGATTCTTTCCAACGGGCAGCAAAGTAGTACCGCCTTTTCCAAAGAGCCCGGAGCAGTGCAGCTTGCCATCGGCGGCGCGAACCCACGTCCCTCCGGTCAATTCCTCAGTGAACGCCAACAACTGGTCTCGCGGAGCGCGCGGCGAATAGAAGCCCACAAATTTCTTGAGTTCTGCAGCGGAGAGCGACAGGACCGGCTGTTGGAGCTTCGGGAAATCCTTAGAAAGAAAATCGATGGCCAGATGATTCAGGTCTGTCAGCGCTTGTCCGGAAACAGTGCTGTTCAGAAGCACAACATAGCCCCAATTCTGCTCTGGCATATAGCGATAGGTTGAGATGAAGCCGTCAATTCCGCCGTCGTGCCCGTGAGTGATGACTCCGCCATCGCTTTCCGTGTAATTCGCTAAGCCATAGCCGAGCCGAAGGCCATTTCTCGCGGAGGAAACCGTTTCGGGATACTCCATGCGCGCAATAGAATCTGGTTTGAGCAACTGGATATCGCCGGCTCTGCCGCGCCGCAAGAAAAACTGCACGAACTTGGCCAATTCTTCGGGCGAAGCTTTCATGTCGCCTGCGGGACGAAGATAAATTTCTTTGTATGGAATGGCGCGCGGGGGATTACCGTCGTAGCCTTGCGCAAGTTTGGCGCGATTCGCATCGGTAAGATGAAAATCGCCGGCGTTGATACCTATGGGAGCAAGAATATTCAGTTGGATGTACTGATCAAAAGGCAACCCGGAAGTTTTTTCAATCAAGTAGCCCGCAATCCCATAGCCCGGATTCGAATACGCGAACCGCGTGCCCGGTGGCCAGCGCACCTGCTGCGGTTCCTGAAAGCGCTTGAAAACGTCGAGCAGCGGGAAGTCCGCCCGGTCGTGACGGTTGTAAACCTCGCTGGGCGCCATGTCGTCGAAACCGGCAGTGTGTTCGAGCAAATTCACGATACGAACCGGGTTCGAACTCTCCCAGCGATTTTTCACGGGAATTTCCGGCGCAACGTCTTGCAACCGCGCATAGAGGTTGATCTTGGCTTCTTCTTGCAATTTCAAGAGCGCCAATGCCACAAAGCTCTTGCTGATCGATCCGACGCGAAATTCCGTGTCACACTGGATATCGTGATTCGCCGCAAGGTCCGCCTTGCCGATTCCGCCGCACCAAAGCACTTGGCCGTTTGAGACCAACGCCACTCCCGCGCCCGTCACGTGACGCTTGTCCACGACGTCCTTCATCGCCTTTTGCAATTCTTCGAGCGTCTTCGGATGCGGGAGCTCCTCTTTCTTCTGCTCTGCCTGAGGTGCGGCCGGAGCTGAAGCTGCAGAAACGAGGATCCACGAAACGATGATCGTCAAAAAAATGCGGCGCATGAAGCGCTCCTTAGCGATTTTTCCATCGTGCGCGCATTTTATCGGCGAATTTGTGCAATGCAAATGAATTTGCCTGCTGCAAGGACGCGCCTGGTTTGATGCCGGAGATTGACGCTGCCGCGACTCTCGCATACGATGCCGCACGTCGCGTTTTGCATTCATCGCGCTTGAGTGAGGAGCATCTTCGTTAATGAAAACTTCCTTTCGATTTTTGAGCCTCGTTGCGCTTCTTCTGGGTGCGAATCTTTGCCTGGGGCAGCAGCCGCAATCGCAGACATCCGCGGAGAAGCCCGGAGAAAAACCCGCGGAAAAGCCGAAGGATGAGAAGAAACCGCCCGTTCCAGAAGAGAAGAGCGTCCCGACCAAGCACACACTCAAGATTGGCGGACAGGAAATCAAGTACTCGGCGACTGCGGGCACGATCCTGCTCAAACTCGAAGACGGCACGCCCAAGGCCAGCATTTTCTACATCGCCTACACAAAAGACGACGTCGCCGATCCCAGCAAGCGGCCTATCACCTTCAGTTTCAACGGGGGGCCGGGATCTTCTTCCGTTTGGCTGCATCTCGGTTTGCTTGGTCCCCGACGCGTGGAGATGGGCGATGCCGGCTCGCTGCTGCCGCCTCCGTACAAGCTGGTGGACAACGAAACCTCGTTTCTTGACGTCAGCGACCTTGTTTTCATCGATCCCGTTTCAACCGGCTACAGCCGCGCGGTTCCCGGAGAAGCGCCGAAACAGTTTCACGGCGTAGAAGAAGACGTTGAGTCTGTCGCCGAGTTCATCCGCCTCTACGCCACACGCAACAAGCGCTGGTCTTCGCCAAAATTTCTTGCCGGCGAAAGCTACGGCACGACGCGCGCCGCGGGCTTGTCCGGATTTCTCCAGCAGCGCTTCGGAATGTACTTGAATGGGATCATCCTGATTTCCACGATTCTGAATTTTGAGACTGCGGAGTTCGACGTCGGCAACGATCTGCCATACATCCTCTATTTGCCGACGTACACCGCCATCGCGTGGTATCACAAGAAGCTTCCGCCGGATTTGCAAGGCGATTTGAAGAAAGCTGTCGAGGAATCGCGAAAGTTTGCCGTGGGCGAATACACCGACGCTCTCAACGCCGGCGACGCCCTGCCTGCCGCGCGGCGGACGGAGATTACACAAAAGCTCGCACGTCTCACTGGGCTTTCGCCGGACTATATCGATCGAACGGACCTCCGCATCGAAATCATGCGATTCACCAAGGAATTGTTGCGCAGCGAACGCCGCACGATCGGCCGCATCGACGCGCGCTTCCTGGGCATCGACCGCGATGCCGCCGGCGAGCGCCCGGAGTTCGACCCCAGCATCGCCGCCATTACCGGACCGTATTCCGGCATGCTCAATGATTACGTGCGCAATGACCTGAAGTTCGACAGCGATTTGCCTTACGAAATTCTTACTGGCCGCGTGCGTCCCTGGAACTACGCCCCGTATGAAAACCGCTACGTCAACGTGGCCGAGACGCTGCGCCGGGCTATGACGCAAAATCCCTTCCTGCGTGTTTTCGTGGCCAAGGGTTACTACGATCTCGCCACGCCGTTTTTCGCGGCGGATTACACCTTTGATCATCTCGGCCTCGACCCTTCGCTGCGCACCCACCTGAGCGGCGCGTATTACGAAGCCGGGCACATGATGTACGCTCACACGCCTTCGCGCGTGAAGCTGAAGGCTGACATGGCGCAATTCCTCAAAGAAAGCATCGCTCCAGGCCCGGCAAAATGAAGCGCATTTTGTCCATTCTTGCTTGGGTAGCGATCGCACTGCTGGGTGCGGGCGCACTCAGTGCAATTGCCATCCATCGTGGCGAACCGCTCAACGCCATGTGGTTTGTGATCGCCGCGTTTTGCTGCTACCTGGTGGCGTTTCGCCTTTATTCAGCTTTTGTGGCCGCCAAAGTCTTGGCGCTCGATGACACGCGTGCCACGCCAGCAGAACGCCACGATGATGGCCGCGACTTTGTACCTACAAACAAATGGGTGCTCTTCGGCCACCACTTTGCTGCCATCGCAGGACCGGGCCCGCTCGTTGGCCCCACGCTCGCCGCCCAATTTGGATACTTGCCGGGCACACTATGGCTGATTGCCGGCGCGGCCTTTGGCGGCTGCGTGCAGGACTTTGTAATTCTCTTCTGCTCGATCCGCCGCGATGGCAAATCGCTCGGGCAAATGGCGCGGGAAGAGGTGAGCGAACGCGGCGGGTTCATCGCTCAGCTCGCTGTGCTTGCCATAATGGTAATTCTTCTCGCCGTGATCGCACTCGTGGTTGTCAACGCATTGAAATCCTCGCCATGGGCGACCTTTACACTCGCCATGACGATTCCGATTGCACTCCTTTTGGGCGTTTACCTGCGCTTCGTCCGTCCTGGGCGCGTGCTCGAAGCGTCGATCATGGGGGTGGCGCTGGTTATTTTCGTGGTGGTCGCGGGGCAATGGGTGGCGGATTCGCCGTACTGGTCTCACGTCTTCACGCTGAGCGGCCTTGCGCTTACGGCGGCAATCATCATTTACGGATTCTCGGCGTCGGCCTTGCCGGTCTGGCTGCTACTCGCGCCGCGAGATTATCTCAGCGCGTTTATCAAAGCGGGCGCAATCTTCTCTCTCGCGGCTGGAATTCTCCTAGTTCGGCCGCAAGTGCTTATGCCGCCGCTAACGCGCTTTATCGACGGCACTGGGCCTGTTTTTGCTGGCAAGATATTTCCATTTTGCTTCATCACCATTGCCTGCGGAGCGGTCAGCGGCTTCCATTCTCTGATTTCTTCCGGCACCACCCCCAAAATGATTCTTCGCGAAGGCCATGCGCGGTTCATCGGCTACGGCGCAATGTTGCTCGAATCCTTCGTCGGCATCATGGCTATGGTTGCGGCATGCGCGATGACGCCCGGCGTCTACTTCGCAATCAACAGCCCACCGAGCATTGTGGGCGCCACAGCGGATGCAGGGGCCGCCACCATCAGCAGCTGGGGCTATCCGCTGCAGGCGCAGACGATGACCAATCTCGCTCACGCCGTAGGCGAGATCACGCTTTGGAATCGCGCAGGTGGCGCGCCGTCGCTGGCGGTCGGCATGGCGCAAATTTTTTCTAACACCATCGGCGGTCCGCGCCTTCTCAGCATCTGGTATCACTTCGCCATCATGTTCGAAGCGCTGTTCATCCTCACCGTGCTCGATGCTGGCACGCGCGTTGGCCGCTTCATGGTGCAGGAGCTGGGAGGGCGCATCTGGGCGCCGTTTGGGCGGCGAGGCTGGATGCCGGGAATTCTCTTGTCCAGCGCTGTGATTGTGGCTATGTGGGGATACTTTTTATATCAAGGCGTCATCGACCCGCTAGGCGGAATCAATTCGCTCTGGCCGCTCTTTGGAATTGGAAACCAGCTGCTCGCGGCGGTAGCGCTCGTTGTCGCTACCACGATTCTTCTCAAAATGAAAAAGTTGAAGTGGATTTGGGTCACGCTGGTGCCCATGGCGTGGCTCGTTATCATCACAATGACGGCTAGCTATCAAAAAATATTCAATGTGGATCCGCGGATTGGTTTTCTTGCCGGCGCGAACGCACTGACCGCGCAAATTGCAACAGGCAAAGTTGCGGCCGCAAAACTGGTCGAGACGCATCGCTTGATTTTCAACCTGCATCTGAATGCCGTTGTGACTGCCATTTTTGCTTGCATGGTTCTGATCTTGGTCGTGGAAGCACTCTTCCAGTGGTTTCCCATTCTCACCCGCCGCCGCGAAAGCCTGCTGCGTGAGTCGCCCTATATCGCAACGCGATGGCCTAAAGACTTTTCCGGCGCGGGCCACGACGCGGTCGTCGGTGACGCCATCGGAGACGATTGATGCGCAAGGCGGCAAAACACACAAAACGTTTCCTCAGGCACTTTTGGCGCGGCCTGCGGGAATGGTGCGGCGACGCGGCCTACGAGAGCTATTTACGTTCCAAACGCGATCACCCTGCTTCTTGCCGCACGCTTAGCCAGAAAGAGTTCTACGTCGAGCAGCTTAATCGCCGGTATTCCCGCCCCAACCGTTGCTGTTAAGCTTTGAACACTTGAATCTTGCCTCTGATTTTCGGCGGAGCTACACTTCCCGCATCTCGGTTAGGCCCCGCTTTGGAAAATCTCTTGGAGGGATTATGCGAAACAAGTCCCGTCTGCTTTTGCTTCCCCTGCTCGCGCTTGCCGCCAGCCTCATTTATCTCAGTTCTGCGGCGCAGGAGAAGTCCGCGAAACCTGATTTCGATATGACCGCCAGCTACATCGAAGCGTGCAGTTGCGACATGTTTTGCCCCTGCTACTTCAACACCCATTCGACCAATCACATGGCCATGGGTGAGCATCACGCGGAAGAGCACTTCTGCCGCGCCAACCTTGTTCTCAAAGTAGACAAGGGAAATTACAAAGACACCAAACTCGACGGCGCCAAGGTCTGGATCGCAACCGATCTGGGGAGCGACTGGAGCACCGGCAAAGACTCGTGGTTAGTTGTGAACTTCGATCCGAGCGTCAGCAAGGAGCAGCAAGCCGCGCTTGCAGATATCCTCGGCCAACTTTATCCAATTCCCTGGCAGAAAAAGGCTGTGCAATCCGCAGCGTTCTCATGGGACGTAGACGCTAAGACAGGCATGGCCCACGCCAAGATGGCGGATGGCAAGGGCGAGGTCATCCTGGAACGCTACAAAGGAGATAACCCCGACAAGGAAATTGTCATGCAAAACTTGAAGTATTGGGGTGCCCAGTCCAACGACGGCTTCCGCATGTGGAAGAGCAAGCACGAAGCCTTCGAAGGCGACGGCCACAAGTTTTCTTATGACGGCACGAACGGCTTCCTCATCACCATTCATTTTTCCGGGAATGCTAAGGCTGCCTCAGGGAACTAAGCCTCGATAAACGTCAGGCGGGTGCCTGCGTTGTTGATCTCCGAGACAACGCAGGTGCGCGCCTAGAATTCTTCGTCGTCCTCACCGGAATGTTTCAAGACGCTGGTCTTGTGCGTGATTTTGATGCTGTTTTTGCGGATCCCCGCCAAAATGGCGCGGCGTGTTTCGGCGGGCAGCGACTCCGGGGCAAACACGCCGGCAAGGTCCCGTGGAAAAAATTTGATAAAAAGCGCCGCGACATGCGCCGTGGCGTACGCCACTGGTGTCGTGAAGCGCCCCTGCTGCCGGATCTGATACAGCGTCGGAAACAGGCAGTCGCTGCGAATCAGCAGCTGCTCATCGGCTTTCTTGCCGCGCTTCACGCCTTTAACGAGAACTGCCGCTCCGAATCGGGCATTCTGTAGGATGCCTTGCCGAATCAGACTGGCAATTTTCCTCGGGGAAGCAGTTTGCGGGAAGCGGTGCCTCACCATTCCCACCGACTTGGATAATTTCCCCAGCCTGTACCACCGCCGCAGCCGGTCGATTTCGTTCCCGCCAATTTTCACGTCGAGGTCGCGCATGGGAATGGATTGCGGCAGTGTGGCAACTTCATCTTGCGCCGCCAGCACTACTTTGGCGGTCCCGATGGGGTCGGCAAATCGGAAGTCTTCCACTTCCGAGAATCGCTTGCCCAGTTGAAATTTCCCGTTGCGATAAATGCGCGGATGAGAAACCGCTTCGTCGAACGAGACTTCCGGCGACCATTGCGAGATGGGGTCGTCGCTCTCACTGCTTTCGTAGAGCCGGATGTGCACGGCTTCTACAGCGTCGAGCAAATCGGCTGCGCGCCTGGCAAGAAGGTTCGTCAATCCTGGCGCAGCGCCTGCGTTGATCACCGCTGCGCGGTTTTTTTCTTCGAATCTTTTCACATAGCGGAACTGCTCCGCCTTGAAAGGATTCCTTGTGAGATGGGAGCTCAAGTCCAGGTAGTGTGCCCGCAAGCGCAGAGCCACCCGCAAGACGATTTCATTGAACACGGAAGCCGACGCGTTGACGATGAGTTGGCAGCCCTTCGCGGCCCTAACAACCCCGCGCAGGTTGCGCGCATTTACTTCGGTCACGGCGATGGTGCTTCGTTTGCCCAGGAAGCGCCGCGCGCGCTCCGGATCGCGATCCCCGCACCAGACCGTATGTCCTTGCCGTTCCAGTAGTTGTGCGAGAAGCGAGCCGGTCGCCCCGGCCCCTAAGACAAAGATCCGCATGGCGTGGGCAAGACTCTACCACAGAGTGCTGGCGGCAATTGCGGATCGATTACGCTTCGGTTGGTAACCAAGCAGCCTGCGTCACAACCGCCCTCGAGTTTTCGCACCTTCGCTTAGCCTGGACTCTACAGAATTGCGCTTATTCTCGTACAGGCTTACACTAAGGACCGTAACTCCGACCGCTGCCGCCTACAGGAGAAACAACCTACGGCGCCAGGGGCGATGTCCCGGCAGCTCCGGGATTCAGGGTTCGGGTGGAAACGCTCGGGCCTCCCGCGATTGGAAAGGAGGCTATTCACCGGAAATCGACATATTTCCGGCTTGTCCCCGATTCCAATCCGCGAATCGGGGTTTTTCATTTTACCCATGACCCTTCACGACAGTTTCGGCCGCCAGATCACCGACCTGCGCATTTCGATCACGGATCGCTGTAATTTTCGCTGCGTCTACTGCCGCTCCGCCGACCCTGAAAACTATCGCGACCACGACGAAATCCTCTCCTGGCCGGAACTCGACCGCCTCGCCAAAATCTTCCTCAGCCTTGGGATTCGCAAAATCCGCGTCACCGGCGGTGAACCGCTCGTCCGCGACGGTGTGGAAGACTACCTCGCCCGCCTGCATGCCCTCGGCGTCAATGACCTCTCCATGACCACCAACGGCCACCTGCTCGCCGAGCGCTGCGACCGCCTGATCGCTGCCGGGATTCGCCGCATCAACATCAGCCTCGATTCGCTCGATCCCGCCAAATTCGAACGCATCACCCGCACCAAGTCCTTCTCCAAAGTCATGGACGGCATCGACACCGTCCAAAACTCTCGCCTTGCGCCCGCCAAAGTCAATGCCGTGCTCGTCCGCGGCCTCAACGACGACGAAGTCGAAGCCTTTGCCGAGTTTTCTCGCGATCGCGGCGTCATCATGCGCTTCATCGAATTCATGCCGCTCGACGCCGACCGCCACTGGTCCCGCGAACTTGTGGTTCCTGCCGCCGAAATTTACGAGCGTATCCACGCGCGCTGGCCGCTGGTCCAGATTCCCCACGAACGCAGTGAGACGGCGCGCAAATACCGCTTCGCGGACGGGGCTCCCGGCGAAATCGGCCTTATTGCTTCGGTCACGCAGCCTTTCTGCGGCTTTTGCTCGCGCATTCGTTTGACCGCCGACGGCAAGCTCCGCACCTGCCTTTTCAGCAAGGACGACTATGACCTCCGCTCCCTCCTCCGGGAGGGCGCCACTGACGAAGATTTGGTTACTTATATCCGCTCGGTGGTCAACGAAAAGGAAGAAGGCCACCGCATCAATGAGCCCGGTTTTGTGCCGCCCTCCCGTACTATGGTCTTTATCGGGGGCTAGTGGACAATCAGGCAGGATGTGAGAAAATAGGGCTTCAGGGACGGTTCCAGGGACTCCAGGGTACTTACCGCAAGATAAAACGACAATCGGCATGAGCCACCTCATTTCCATCTCGGAAAGCAGCACCCTCATCGGCAGCGATCAGCCGGTCACCGTCCGCGCCCCCGAAATTGAGCCCGGCGTCGGGTGCAATTTTGATTCATACCTGCTCGTTCCCGATGACACTCTGGACGACCGGATCGCCGCCGCCAAAGCCCGCCTGGGCGAAGACGTCGTCATCCTCGGCCATCACTATCAGCGCGATGAAGTCGTCAAATTCGCCGATTTTCGCGGAGATTCTCTAAAGCTTTCGTTTCAAGCCTCTGAAGCTTACGCACGCTATATCGTCTTCTGCGGTGTTCATTTCATGGCCGAGAGCGCGGACATTCTCCGCCGCCCGCATCAAGTCGTCGTGCTTCCGGACCTAAATGCCGGTTGCTCCATGGCCGATATGGCCGACATCGGCCAGGTGGAGTCCTGCTGGAGCGAGCTCGCCGAAGTCGTCGACACGGACAAGATCGTCCCCGTCACCTACATGAACTCGACCGCGGCCATCAAGGCCTTCACTGGGGAGCATCGCGGCTCAATCTGTACCAGTTCCAACGCCGGGGCAGTCATGAAATGGGCTTTTGAAGGCGGCGAAAAGATCCTTTTCTTGCCCGACGAGCATCTTGGCCGCAATACCGGCTACCGCATGGACATCCCGCTCGACCAAATGATCGTTTGGGATCCATATCAGGAACTCGGCGGAAACACGCCCGAAGCCGTTCGCAATGCACGCATTATACTGTGGAAGGGCTACTGCTCGGTGCATCAGCGCTTCACGCCGGAGCAGGTGGCCCGCGTCCGCCGCGAGCATCCTGGCATTCGCGTTATCGTCCACCCGGAATGCCGCTTCGAGGTCGCTCAGGCCGCCGACCAGATTGGCTCTACCGAGGGCATCATCAAAGCCATCGAGTCGGCCCCCGCCGGGTCAGAATGGGCAGTAGGCACGGAAATTCATCTGGTCAACCGCCTCGGCAAGACCTTCCACGACCGCAAAATCATTTCGCTCGATCCCAACGTTTGCGTTTGCACCACGATGTTCCGAATTACGCCGCAACACCTACTTTGGGCGCTTGAAAACCTCGGTTCCGGCAACGTGGTCAACCGCATCTCCGTGGACGAACGCACACGCCACTACGCCCGCCTGGCTCTCGACCGCATGCTCTCTTTGCGCTAGCTGTTATTGGAAAGGAGCCATTCTTTCCAGCGAAACTCGCGCAGAAGGAGCATCTGTTCCGGCTTGCAAACCATCTAACATTAAGACAGACTCAAGCCGGTTCTCTGCCACACTACAGGATTAGCTGAACGTGCCCCATGGCCGACGAAGACGACGATCCCGAGCAAGACGAAACTCCAGAGCCGCCACAACGCCTTTTCACGCTCACGGAAGCGGAACGTGTGCGCAAAGACCTCGAGCCTTTTCTTATCGAGGCCATCAGCTGTCGCAAAAAACTTTCCACTCTGGAAAATGATCTTTCCGCAGTTTCGGCCCGCATCATGATGATGGGCGGCGTGCTTGTTCCTTATGAAAAACTGGCCAAGCTCCGCGCCGAGCACTCCAATCTTGCCGAAACCCTGAAGTCCGCGCTTTCGCGAATTCTCGAAACCGGCTGCATCGTCAAGGATCTGGACGTTGGTCTGCTCGACTTTCCTGCAATTATCGACAATCAGGACGTCTATCTTTGCTGGAAACTTGGCGAAGACCGCATCCGTTTTTACCACCGCCAGGATGAAGGCTTCGCCGGCCGCAAGCCGCTCGATCCGCACGACCTCGGCCCCGGCGACAAGCTCCAGTAGAATGGTTATTGCGATCCGGCTAGCCTTTGTAGAGGCCGGGCTTGAGCCCGGCTCTTTCTTCGCTGGCGCAAACTGCGAGCCACCTTGACTGATCAGCCCACGAACCGCCTGAAGGATTCCGCCAGCCCGTACCTTCGTTCCGCCGCGCACCAGCCCATCGACTGGCACGAATGGGGAGACTCTGCGTTCCAACGGGCCAAAGCCGAAGACAAGCCCATTCTTCTCGACATCGGCGCCGTCTGGTGTCACTGGTGCCACGTCATCGACCGCGAAAGCTACGAAAACGTTGAAATCGCCAAAATCATCAACGAGCATTTCGTGCCTGTAAAAGTCGACCGCGACGAACGTCCCGACGTCGACTCTCGCTATCAATCCGCGATTAGCGCCATTTCCGGACAGGGCGGCTGGCCGCTCACAGGCTTTTTGCTCCCCGACGGCAAACCCTTTTTCGGCGGCACGTATTTTCCCCCCGAAGACCAAATGGGCCGCCCCGGGTTTCGTCGTGTGCTTCTCGCGGTTGCCGATTCGTATCGTAACCGCCGCGCGGAACTTGAGCGCGCGGCCAACTCATTATCCGATGCTGTTGCTCAAGCCGAAGCATTCACCGGCGCTCGTGCCGAATTCGACCTCGGCGTCGTGGACTCGCAAATCCAATCAATCACAAAGCTCTTCGACAGTAAGTACGGCGGCTTTGGCCGCGCGCCAAAATTCCCTCACGCTTCGGCCATTGATCTCCTTCTCGAGCGGTATCAGCAAACGAAGGAAAAGCACTTGCTGACCATGGTTGAAACCTCGCTCGAAAAAATGGCGCGCGGCGGCGTCTACGACCAGCTCGCCGGCGGCTTCCATCGCTATTCCGTCGACGAGCGCTGGCTCGTCCCCCACTTCGAAAAAATGTCCTACGACAACTCCGAACTACTCCGCAATTGTCTTCACGCCTATCCCGTAACCGAGAATTGGCGCGTAAGGGATACCGCAGAAGGCATCATCAGGTGGGTGAACGAAACCTTATCGGATCGTCTAAGAGGCGGATTCTATGCAAGTCAGGATGCAGACTATTCCCTTGACGACGACGGTGATTACTTCACCTGGACAGTGGACGAGGTACGAGCCGTGTTGTCACCAGAGGAATCGCGCGTGATCGAACTTCTGTATGACGTCGAGCCTCACGGCGAGATGCACCACAATCCAGCAAAAAATGTCCTCTGGGAAGCCAGAGAGCTAGACGAAGTGTCGAGTCTACTAAAGATTGCTCCAGAGACTGCAAGCAGCCTGGCCATCGGCGCAGAACGTAAATTGATGGAAGCGCGAAAGAAGCGGCCCACTCCATTCGTTGATAAGACCATGTACGTTTCGTGGAACGCGATGTTCGTCTCGGCCTATCTCGAAGTCGAACCTATTTTGATGGACTTACTTGATCTGGACTGTCGCGTTTTCGCATTGAAGACTCTCGACCGAATGCTGAGCGAAGCCTGGAGCGAATCGCGTGGCTTCTCGCATCGCATTGGCGGGCCCGCGCTTGAAGGCTCGCTAGACGACCAAGTCTTCAGCGTTCTAGCACTGCTCGATGCCTATGAAAGCACGCTCGATCCACACTATTTCACCACAGCGCAAAAAACTATGGACCTAGCCATCACTCGTTACGGCGACGCCGAAAATGGAGGCTTCTTTGATCGTGCTTCCGACGCCGTTCCCATGGGTGGCCTCGACGTGCGCCGCAAACCCTTTCAGGATTCCCCCACGCCCGGCGCAAACTCCGTCGCGGCTATCGCGCTGATTCGCATGCACGCCTTCACCGGCGAGCAGCGCTACTACGATTTCGCCAAGAAAACGCTCGAAGCTTTCGCCGGCGTTGCCCCTCAATATGGACTATTTGCAGCCACCTATGGGCTGGCTGTCACTCTCTTCGCCAACCATCCCATTCAGGTCGTCATCACCGGCCCCGCAGGCAACCCCACTGCGCAGACTCTTGAGGATGCCGCCCACAGTTTCTACCGCTTCGGCAAATCCGTCCTCCGGGTAACTTCCGGCACACAACTCGCTGCTCTCGCCGGCGCTCTCAAGGAAACTCTTCCTCATCTCCCCGCTGACAAGCCCCTCGCTCTTGTCTGTTCTGGCAACACCTGCCTTCCTCCTACCAGCGACCCCGACCAACTCAAGGCCCTCCTCGAAAACGGCGCTTCCGGCGCCGCCTCCCAGTAAACCTCGGACCATCTCTGCGGGATCTGGCTCAGATGTTTACGAGACGCTACCAACATTGTCATCCTGAGCGAAGCGAAGGATCTCAACCTCAAATTTGCTAGACGCGTGCGTTTCTCTGGAAACAAAACGGGCGCGATGTTTTCACACCGCGCCCGCCTTGAACTCCATCCAAATACCTATCACGACTCGCAACTGGTGCTCTTCCACGTGTCACCAGTCACAAATCACCAGTCACTTCTTACTTCTTCGGCCTGGATTCCGGCGGTACCAGTCCGTTGACCCGGTAATACCCCACCAGCTGGCCGTAGTGCTCTCCCGAGTGCTCCACGAAGCCATACGCGTAGTCAATCACCCGCATCTTCCGGTTTGAGAACGGATCGACGACCAGCGAATTCAATCCTGCATCGCCTTTGGCTTTGATCGCCGCCGCCCCATCCGCAAATGCCTTCTTCACATACGCCGCCACTTCCGCTTTCGTCTTCAGCTTGTCTTTCGACCAGTCTTCCGCTGTCGGCGACTTTTGCCCAATCACTGGATTTGTGAAAAAGTAGTTGGAGTCTGCCGCGTGCAGCAACTGCTCCCGGAAGCTGCGCTGTTCCGGATTCGGCTTGAATTCGTACTTGTCCTCCGGGAAATCCTCGGCCATAGCGACAAGCTTTCTCCCTATGTCATTCCACTGCTCGAGGACTGCTTGCGTCGGACTCAGCGGCGGCTTCGGGGGCTCGTTCTTCTTTGCCTCCTGTGCCATCGCCGGCAAAACTGCCATCCCTAGGCCTAACACCAGACCCGCCAACCTGTTCCAATTCGTCATCGTTTCTCTCCTCAGTTTGCCCCGACCGCTGGGGGGGCGCCTTCCTCATCAGACGGGCGTCTCCGCAAGCCGTTTCGCCAGATCTTTGCCTGTGCCATGGGAAAACCCGTCTTCTGCGGGAGTACATCTTACGCAGTTGTGGCTTGCGCGTCATCAAATTCCTGGAATGGCGCATGGTAAAATAGGAGTTTGCATCTGGAGTAAGGTCACCGTGAACTGGGCATTCTGGCTTCTGCGTTTTGTCATTGCATTCGGACTCGCTGGGCTCCTGTATTTCTCGCAGCGGTTTTGGTACCGCTCCATTTGGCGCGTGACCTCACACTGGGGCCGTTGGTGGCTTCGTTTCGCGCCACGCCTCGTCTATGTCGTCCTGCTGGCGATGATGGTAGTCACGCTGGTGCGTGTTGTGGTCCTGGGACAATTCGGATTTCTTCTGCACCAGCCCTCCTGGATGACCGTGATCACCGGGCTTTGGTTTTTCAGTGCAATGTTTGCGTACCTCGCGGTTAAGACGGTTCATGGGCTCGAGATTGTCTGGCACTGGCTGCACGCGAAGACGACCAAACAGGTCCAGGCGCCAGCGCTGGCAATGCAACAATCGGCGCATCTTTCCCAAGCATCAGAAACCGTTCCCGACCCCGGTCGCCGCTACTTTTTCCGCGCTGCCACTGCCGCAGCTGGTGCGGCTCCCTTCCTTACGGTCATGTACGGTTTTGCCGCCGAGCGCTTGAATTATCAGGTCCACCGTGTCGAGATCCCCATCCCTAATCTGCCGTCCGCGTTGGACGGGATGAAGATTGTCCAGCTCAGCGACATTCACTTGAGCGGCTACATGTCTCGCGCAGAGGTGCGCCGGGCCGTGCATATGGCCAATGAGCTCGGAGCCGACCTCGCCGTCGTTACCGGAGACCTGATCACCGCCGCAGGCGATCCGCTTGCCGAATGCGTGGAAGAAGTGCGTCACCTGTATGCTCCGCTCGGCACCTGGGGCTGCAACGGCAATCATGAAATTTATGCGCGCGCGGAAGACGAGGCCGAGCGTCTCTATTCGCAAGCGGGCATGAAAATGCTCCGCCAGGAAAACGCGCAGCTTACTTTTAAGAGCGCGCAGTTTAATCTTATCGGCGTCGATTACCAGCGCGAACACAACGGCCGCGGTCAGAAGCAGAAAATCCTCGCCGGTGCGGAACAGTTGGTGCGCCGCGATATGCCCAACATTCTGCTCTCGCACAACCCAAATTCCTTCAATCGCGCCGCGGAGCTGGGCATCGAGCTTTCTCTCGCCGGGCACACCCACGGCGGGCAAATTCAGGTCGAAATCCTGGATCACCGACTCAGTCCCGCGCGGTTTATCAGCGATTACATCGCGGGCCTTTACCAGCGGCCGCTCTTCAGTCCTGCACCCAACGAGCGGGCGGGGTCGGTTGTATCCGCAGCCCGCAAATTCACGCCGCAGTCTTCACCGATGGCGAGCATTTACGTAAACCGCGGCCTCGGTACGGTGGGCGCTCCAGTACGCCTAGGCGTCCCGCCGGAAATCAGCCTCATCGTTCTCCGCAGGGCCTAGAAGCTGTCTGGCTTTGTTGACTTCCTCACTTTGACCTGACTTTCTGCGTTGGTTCGTAGCGATTCCCCTAAGTGTGTCATCCTGAGCGAAGCGTCCCGAGGCCTTTCTTCGCGGAAATCGTGTCCCGATTTCCGCGTCGGGACGCCCAGTCGAAGGATCTCTCTTCAACGCTTCCCCAAAAGCAGCATGTCAACGGAGCCAGATGGGTTCTCGTCGAACCCCGAGAGCTGCTGTCCTGTGGATCCATGCGATAGGTCCTCTTGCGGGATAATAAGCCCTCCAATCTTCGGTATTCTCTGGCGACAGAATTCAATTCTAAGTAAGCCTGCATTAGCTTCGTGAATTGACTCCGCTGCAAGTTGAGTCCTGTCAATCCGAGCAACATTAAACCCTGACAATCCCTTGACATTCTCTTGACACTGCTTCGAGGCTGGTTTGCGCCAGAATTGGGGTCGAGTCCAGTCCCGTGAAGAATCGCTTTGCGAACACTTTGGGGTGTGTTTCGCATCGAAAAATTTCGCTCTGGAGGAACCGCCGATGTGCCGCAGCTGGAAATTCTTTGCTGTCATCTTGCTTTCTCTTTTTCTGTTGCCCGCGGTAGCAAGCGCGCAACATTACAAACAAACGAACCTCGTCTCCGACCTTTCTAATCAAGGAGCGGCGGTTGTCGACCCAAATTTGAAGAACCCTTGGGGAATAACGCGCTCTGCCGGCAGTCCCTGGTGGATTGGAAACAATAATTCCGGCACCTCCACGCTCTATGATGGTGGTGGAAATCCCAAGAACTTCTTCCCTGATCCTCACCCGGATTCGAACGGCAACGGCATTAACAGTCCGTTCGACAATTTCGTGATGGTTCCGCCGCCAGGATTCGCTCCAGGCACGCAATCGGCTCCCACTGGAGTCGTTTTCAACGGCAGCAAGACAGATTTTCTGCTCGTTCCTGGTATGACCGGCACACAGGCGATTTTCATTTTTGCGACCGAAGACGGCACGATTTCCGGCTGGAACCCGGGCGCGAATCCTCCAACCAGCGTCACCAACGCCATCCTCAAAGTCGACAATTCCGATAAAGGGAGCCCGAACAGCGCAGTGTACAAAGGCATGACCTCCGGCGAGATCGATGGCCATAAGTTCCTCTATGTCACCAATTTCCGTTCCGCTAAAGTCGACGTCTATAACACCAATTTTATTCGCATGAACCTGGGCGACGAAGCCTTCATAGCCGAAGAAGTTCCCGCCGGCTTCGCGCCTTTCAACATTCAAAACATCGGGGGCACCCTCTTTGTCACTTACGCGAAGCAAGACGCCGCGAGACATGATCCCGTTGGCGGGGATGGCCTCGGCTTCGTCGAACTCTTTTCTCCCGCCGGCGTGCACATCGGCCACCTTCAGCACGGCGACTGGTTCAACGCCCCCTGGGGCGTCGTTTGGACCACTCGCGATTTCGGCGAGTTTAGCAACGCGATCCTCGTGGGCAACTTCCGCAGCGGCTGGATCGCAGCCTTCAACGGTTTCACGCACAAGTTCATCGGCTTCCTGAAGAATCCCGATGACTCCCTGGTGACCATCGATGGCTTGTGGTCGCTCACCTTTGGCAACGACGGCGGCGCCGGTCCGGCAAACACGCTCTTTTTCTCAGCAGGCATCAACAATGAGAATGACGGGCTGTTCGGCACGCTGGCTCCCGTCGATGGCCTGGACGGAGACGAAGAGTAGTCGTCACAGTTCCACTAAAGCAAAACAACAAGATGAGACGGCAGCTCATTCCGCTCGCTGCCGTCTCTTTTTTTGTGCGCGATGGCCGAGATGCTGCCACCATCTCGCACGATGCGCGAAATTGCTTGCTCTGATTTTTCGTTTCCATCCTGCCGATGCTAGAATCGCTTCACGCCAGGCTCACTTCATGACGATTCAGGAAAAGAACTTTTGGCTGGATACCGTCAACACGTCACCGGTGCAATCGGCGTGCGATCTCCCCGATGCTGTCGACGTGGCCGTTGTCGGAGGCGGCTTTTGCGGCCTCTCCGCTGCGCGGGCCCTCGCCAAACGCGGCGTGAAGGTCGCAGTACTGGAAGCCGAAACATTTGGCTGGGGCGCGAGCTGCCGCAACGGCGGCATGGTCCTGACTGGCATGAAATTGCCAACTACAACGCTGATCAAGCGCTATGAGAGAGAAGCAGTTCGCAAAATGTACGCCACGACCATTGAGTCCATCGACTTGGTCGAGCAAATCGTTCGCGAAGAAAATATCGACTGCAATTTCTCCCGCTGCGGCCATTTGGAAGTCGCGTGCAAACAGTCGCACTTCGATGGCTTCGCGGATTCGGCGGCGCTCGTCGGACGGGAATTCAATCACAAACTGCGAGTCATTCCGAAAGATGAGCTTCGGAGTGAAATCGGCTCCGATATTTATTTCGGCGGCATGGTTGATGAAACCAGCGCAGGAGTGAATCCGGCGCGTTATGTTGCCGGTTTGGCGCGTGCGGCGCAGCGCGCGGGCGCTTGCCTGCACGATCACACGCGCGTTGAAAAAATCGAGATCGAATCACAGGACGGCGCGCGCAAATTTCGCGTGCGCACTTCCCGGGGCGCGATCATCGCCCGCGAGGTAATTCTCGCCAGCGGCGCCTACACGACGGACGCGGCACCGGCGCTGCGGCGAAAAATCATCCCCATCGGCTCGTACATTATCGCCACGGAAACGCTGCCTACCAGCCTGGCGCGCGAACTCAGCCCGCGCAATCGCATGATCTACGACTCGAAGCACTTTCTCTACTACTACCGGCTCACGCCGGACAATCGCATGCTCTTTGGCGGCCGCGCCGCGTTTTTTCCTGAAACCGAAAATACCGTGCGGCAGAGCGCGGAAATCCTGCGCCGCGGCATGATCGCGGTGTATCCGCAGCTGCGCGACACAAAAGTGGAATTTGTTTGGGGAGGCACGCTGGACTTCACGCTCGACGTGATGCCGCACGCGGGAAAAATCGACAATTTGTATTTTGCGGCAGGCTTTGCCGGCCACGGAGTTGCGGCCGCCACCTGGTTCGGAGCGAAGCTAGCGGGCTTCGTCTGCGGTGAAGCGGGTGACAATCCCTTTGCTGACATCCCGTTCCCTGCGGCGCCGATTGGTTTGCGAAGCGGTCATACCTGGGCACTGCCCCTTGCCGGCCTGTGGTACCGCATCCTCGACATCTTCACGTAGCACGGGCAGTCGGTCTGCGATTCGAACCACTAGTCTAATTTAGACTACTAAATGAGACTACTTAATTAGACTAGTGGTTCGAATCAAATTTCGCTGGCCGGGATTTCCGAACCACAAAATACATAGGCAAGGCGAGGAGCACGGGCACGGGTCCCCACTTGCGCGCAAAGGGGTCGCTTCCGACCAGGGCGACGACGCTCATCACCAGCGGAGCAGCTACCACGTAGAAGAGTCCGGCGCGGCGCCAGGGTATGCGAAACGGGCGCGGCAAGTCGGGCTGCGTTTTGCGAAGCCTCCAAGACGACAGGACGGTCAGCACGGTGACGCCGATGCGCAGCCAAACGTAGATCGTCAGGAGCTGCACCATCGTTCGCTGCGCCAGCATCGCGTAGACGATCGAAGAGGCGATGATGGCAATCCATGGCGTGCCGAAGCGCGGATGACGCGCCGAGAAAGCCGCAGGAAGGTAGCCGTCCTCAGCCATGGTCGAGGGCATGCGCGTGCTGGTCAACACCGTGGCGTTCAGTAGCGAAACGTTGCCGATCATCGCCGCGGTGGTGATAGCGAATCCAAGCCACGGTCCGCCGATGAGCTGCGCGGCATTGGAAAAATAGCCGGTGTGCCACTTCGGCCAGTCTCCAAGCGCGGCCAGCGAGAGCAGCGTCGGGAGAAAATACGTGGCGATGGAAAGCGGCACAACGATCGCCAGCGCGCGCGGGTAAGTGCGCTGTGGATTCTCGACTTCTTCGGCGACGCTCGAGAGTTGCTCGTATCCCGAATAGAGCCACAGTCCGAGCGCCAGCCCCGCGCCAAACACTTGAAATTTCGCAGCGTGCGGCGGAACGAGGGGCGAAAACGGATTGTGCTGCCACTTCAGCGCCGCGAGCACGCACATCACGGCGACAACCGCGAGCACGGAGATTTCCAGAATCGTCGAGACCACGCCTACCGCTTGAATGCCGCGCACATTCACATAGCAGAGCGCTGCAACCAGACCAGCGGCGATCGCGTAGTGCGTCCAGCCGCCAACAGGGCGGAAATACAGCGAGATGTAGTCCGTGAGATAGTCCGAGAAGAGGACGGCATACGCAGCAGCGAGCAGAAACGAAGCAGTCCAGTTCCACCAGCCAGCGACGAATCCCCAGAAGTCGCCAAAGCCCGCGCGCACCCAGCGGTAGAATCCTCCTTCAACGGGGATCGCGGTGGTCAATTCTGCAGAGACAAGCGAAACCGGGATGCACCAGAAGAGCGGAATGAACAGGATATAGAGCAGCGTCAGTCCCGGACCGCTGGTGGTGACCATGTCTTCAAGGCCGAAGGGCCCGCCCGTCGCGTAGGCGTACATCACAAACACAAACGGCAACAGGCTGGCCTTGCGCAGAGCCCCACGAGTTGCGTTTGCTGGGTTGCTCACGCTGGAAACATTCGCGGATGCCGCCGCTGGGATGAGCTGCTGAACATGTTGCCGCAAGGGTACAGCATTCGTGGCACGCTGAGGAAGCGGATGTCCTGGTTAGTAGTGGGGCAGTTTCAATTTTGACCTTATTTGTGTCAACGAATCACAGAATTCAAACTGACCCACTACGTCCTAGTTGGCGGTACGCTCGGAAGGAGATTTAGCGCAAATCCCCGCCCGAACGGTGGAATACTCACTAACGGAGAGCGCCCTCTTTCCATTTCAGGCTGAACCAACACAGAATTGCTAGCGAAAACTAGCCCCACCCTTGCAAACCCCGCAGGATGGGCCACCGGCTCGCCATTTACAGCTTTCGCCGTGCGTGAGAGCTCTACAAGCGCGGCAATCCACAGCCCCGCCACCCGCTAGGGGAGAGCGATGGGCCAGAAGTTAGGGTCGGGCTGATCAAACTCGAAAGCAATCCCAAAGGACGCGTCAGTGATCCCCTCCGCGCGCACGACTCTGCAGCTAATTTCCTTGCTACCCTGCAAGTTCAAGAGAGTGATTTTATGGTTCATGGGCAGCCTTACGGGCGCTTCCAATCGACCGCCGTGGGCATTGATCTCCTGAGTGAACGCCTGGACTTGGACTCGCTTCCCATCCGCCAACTCTGTCCGAAGGAGGACCGTAACTTGCAGTGAAACCCTCTCGCTTCGACGCCGGTCCCGGGAACTGAGTTCACTCATGAGCTCAACCCTCACGAATCCAACACGGGCTATGGTTTGCGACCCAGCCTGCGATTCCTCACCGTGCCCCACGCACGGATTCCCCGAAATAGACAAAGCAAGAGAATCGAGCTGGATAAAGAAGGAACCACTAGTTAGTGAAAAGAACGCTGAATTCGTTTCAGAGTTAGAGGAGGACAAGGCCGCGGCGAATGCCGAGGGTTACCGCTTCCGTGCGACTTGCGGCGCCGAGCTTGCCGAGGATGGACGCGACGTGAAATTTCACGGTGTGTTCGGAGATGGCGAGCTTCGCGGCGATTTCCTTGTTGCCAAGGCCGCTGGCAAGCATCTGAAGAACTTCGCCTTCTCGCGGAGTAAGCGGCTCGGCAAGTTCGTCTACCGGGAGCGAACGCGCCGCGCCAGAAGACAGGCCGTTGTTGACGTGCGCGGGGACCTGCGCAGGATGCAGAACCGTAAGCCCGTTTGCAGCAGCGTGAAGCGCGGCGACGAGTTGGTCCGGAGAAGTGTCGCTGGGCATGACCGCACGAACGCCAGCGCGAAGTGCGGCTTCCGAGGCAGCGGGCGAGGCCGCTTCCGCTAGAAGGACAACGTTGAAATCGGAGGCTATGCCGGAAGCAACGAGCGCGTCGAGGAACGGTTCGAAGGGCTCGCCGGAGCCGTCGACGAGGATCACATCCACGGTCAGCTCAGAGAGCCGATCCTCGAGATCGTCCATATTCGCAACGCTGCCTGCAACCTCGATCTGACGAGCGGTCAGCAGGTTTTCCAAACCGGCGCGGGCCAGCGGAGAAGCAGCGACATTGAAAACGGAGATCACGCTGCAACGGAACTCCTGGCTTGGACATTTCCGAGCTGCACCGCAACGCGACGGACTCGGGTGTAATCCCCGCGTAAGAACTCGAGGCGCAAAACACGAGGCCCTGCGCCGTGGAGAGCGCCCTCCAAGTCTTCTGCCGAACTGAAGCGCTTTTCTTCGGTCCCCAGCAAAATGTCGCCGGGCAGGAGCGACGCCAAGGCCGCGGAGCCATCCGGTTCAACCTCGAGAATGACGAGGCCGAACACTTTGCTTCGGGAAGCGGACAGCGGAATCCATGCGGGATGAATCGTGACGCCGAGCCGTCCGTCAATAGGGCCTGCAGAAAGAAAATCGCGCACCGCATTGCTGGGAATCGCGAGGGCCAAACGCCCGGCGACCATAGTATTGATGCCAATGATTTTGCCGTGCGCGTCGGCCAGTGGGCCGCCGGAGTTTCCCGGTGCAAGGCGCACTTCGGCCTGCACCCACGAATGCGTGCCCAAGCCGCGAATCGGGCCGACTCCGTGAATCACACCTGTCGCGAGGGCGCCAACGAAGCCCATGGGATTGCCGATGGCGATGGCAAGTTCGCCGGGACGAACTTGCGACGAGTCGGCGCAAGTAACGGCGGGAAGATTTGCGGCTTCGATGCGAAGCTGCGCCAGATCGCGAACGGAATCGCGCGACGGCACGATGGCGTTGAATTCGCGCCCATCCCAGAGTTGAACTAGGGGACGCGCACTGCGTACGACGTGCGCGTTCGTCACCAAGAGTCCGTCGCTCGACCAGATGACGCCAGAGCCCGAGCCGCGCCCGTTCGAGTGCACCAGAACCGTCGAGCGGCGCAGTTGCTCAGCGATTTCGCCGAATCCGGGAATGGCCATCTTAGTCAGCTCCATGCGGGCGCTCGGCGACAACGATGCTGGCTTCCTGAAGCGCGCCACCGCGAACGAATTTAATTGGGAGCGATTTGCCGATGGACTCGGCGCCAAGCTGGCCGTGAATATCTTCGAGCCGCGCGACCGGATTTCCCGCGAGAGCGACAAAGATGTCGCCGATCACGATTCCCGCTTTGTGCGCGGGACCTTCGGGCTCGACTTCGAGAACGATCGCCGCAGTTTTGTCATTGCGTTGCAACGTTCTGCGAAGCGCTTCCGGTAGTCGCACAGGTTGCAAGCCCACGCCAAGATAGCCGCGGGGAATGCGCCCTTTTTGCAGCAGCGTGTCGACAACGCGGCTCACTGTTGGCGAAGGGACGGCGATGGCTCCGAAGCGGGCGAAGCGCGGCGTGGCGATGCCGATGGCTTGGCCATGCGCGTCGATAACCGCACCGCCGATGGCCGTCGGTTGCAGGCCGACGTCGAGGCGGACGTACGGGGCGAGGCCCGCGCTAGTCCAAGTGCGTCGTTCCGATGTGACGAGGCTGACCACGCCAAGCGCAGCGACCGGGCCGCTGGCGCGCGTGCGCCCCACGACTAGAGCCAAACTGCCGGGCTTGATCGATGACACTTCCGGGGACTGAGCGATTGGCGACGTAGCTTCAGCGCATTTCAGAACAGCGAGATCTGTAGAAGCGTCGCGACCTGCCAGAGAAGCAGCAACGACGCGGCCGTCAGGCAGAGTGACTTGAATATCTTCGTCGCGGTTGAGCGCGTGGTCGGACGTAACGATAACGCCTGCTCGCCAGATCACGCCGCTGGATGAGCCGCGCGCTTCTGTATGAACGGCAACCGCTCTAGCGGCGGCGCGATCGGTGGCCTCGGCCAGGGCGTTTGAGAGAGCAACTAATTGTTCGGACATTTGGAACCTCCTTGAACAAGATGCCGCAGCCAAGGAGGCGTTTACATCCGCCAGATGGCTAGGATCGTACCTGGCAAGATGGGGAGATCGTGTTGCCGCAAAAGCTCGAACACCCTTGCTCTGCTCATAGCCACGGCCTGCTGTGGGGATTGCAAACTACCAACGTTGAGAGTAGGCTCAGGCCAGCCTCACGCCCACCTTTCCATCAGTCAATAATTCCGTGAGGCGGCCGCATCTCCTAGGATGATGTGCAAATCATCCGGAGGAGGACCCATAAGATGTCCGAGGATACGAAAGCCATCATTCAAAAGCTCTACGAAGAAGTGTGGAACAAACGAAGGCTGGAGCTCATGAGCGAGCTGGTGTCTCCAAGCCATGCTCTGCACGGTCCCAACTTTGACGGCGCGTCGATCGGCCCAGAAGCTTACGCGCGGCAAATCGTGAGCTTTGTCAGGGCATTTCCGGACTTGCACTGGACGATCGAAGATACGATTTCCGAACAGGGCAACGTAGCGGTGGTCTGGACGTTTTCCGGGACACACCAAGGCGAATATAAGGGGGTAGCACCGACTCATAAGAAAGTGTCCGTCTATGGAATCACCGTACATCACATCTCCAATGGGAAGATCATGGATTCCGATGTGATTTGGGACACTTGGGGAATGATGCAGCAGCTTGGTGTGGTTTCTACTCTAGGACGGCCCCAGAGCGCGGCGGCGCGGTAGGCAAAGAAGGCTTATACCGGCCAGGCTTTGGGCAACTCGCCTGATTCAAAATGAAACGCTTTGTCTCGTGACCTCACTACCTGTATGAGGTAATAGGTCATGATGAAAGGAATCCTTCACGGGCGGAATACCATTTACGACATCTTGATCCGCGACGCCGACGGCCGTCACTTGGAACTGGAGAGTTTTCAGGACTTGGAGAGCGCGCGGCGCCGGCTGCCCAAGATTGCCGCGCAATACCCCGGCACGAAAATCACGCTATGGCAGCGCGACACGCGGGCAATTCTGGCAGAGACGGACGGCTTTTGACGCGCCCGCATTCACTCCCAATGCAGCCCTAGTTCGCAGAATCTCTCCCCGTTATCCATCGGAACGCTGAAGCGCGCGTCCACTTTCTTTGCGCCGGAAATCTCCAGAGCCTTCTTGAAGAAACCGATGATCACGAATTCGAGAATTCTGTGATTTTTTGAGAAGCCGACGTACTGCAGCGTGGCGCTGTTGGATCCGTGCATCTCCGGAATAATTTGCACACCGTCAAAATAGGTGGAGTGCACAGCGGCGATTCTGCGGATGACGAATTCGGGCGATCCGAGCCTGACAAACATTCTGTAAATCCCACGCAATTGCCGCTCGATCACCGCCTCCGAGCGCTTGATCAACTCTTGCTCGTTTCCCCCGGCAGTTTCTTGAATGTCCGCCTCGAGGAAACGTGCAAATGCATCGCACGAGTACCACGAGGAAGGCGAAATCGTGCCCTGCAATACCATTTTCGTTTCCTCATCGAGATGCGCGAGAATCCTGGCCAACTCTTCTTTCCCAGCGCGTCTTTGTATTGCTTCCATGGTGCCCAGTACCGCTGTGCCCTTGATGTGCAGCATTCTCTTTCCCTGAAGGAGTGCGTCCTCGATTGTGTTACCCATTCCATGTTAATCCCGGCGAAAGAGACTCTCGCCCCGTTTGGATTTCGGTGGGGCGTAAGAAATAAGGGCAAGTGGTCGTAACTTATGAGGACTCTGCTTGAGATCTATGCAGTTTCCTAATGCAACGCATTGAAACTTTCGAACCAGAATTGCAGAAAACTTCGCGCCAGCGATTCTCCTGGAACGTAGAATGGATGTCGCAGTTGAAAGGAGAACGAAATGCCCAAAGCGGGAGCCACTTCCTCGGCATCGGCGAAGAAGCCGAAAGCCACCAAGAGCGCGCCGACGCGCGAGGAAATCGCGCTGCGTGCCTACGAGATCTATCTGGAGCGCGGGGGATCGCCCGGCCAGGAGTTGGAAGACTGGACACGCGCCGAGCGTGAATTGATAGAAAAGAGCAGCAAGCCTCGTCGCAAGTTAGGGCCAAAACTAGTGGCTGCTTAGGACCACACAAACTAAAGGGCGGAGCACCCGGAATTGCGATGCTCCACCCTCTCCGTCCAAATTTGTCTTTGTCCTACTGACCCAGCACAAACGTGACGTTCACGATCATCTGTACGGCAATCGGCTGATCGTTTAGATAGGTGGGTTCATATTTCCATCTCTTCAGCGCGTCGAGCGCGGCCTGGTAGAGCAGTGGTGGTCCGGAAACAATCTTCATCTCGATCACGTTCCCCTGCTCATCCAGGACGGCGTCAATTTGTACCTGTCCCTGGATGCGAGCCTGCCGAGCCAGCACTGGATAAGTAGGCTGCACTTGAAGGATGGCCTTAGGCGGTCTTACACGGCCGCCGACCCGCACCGGCGCCGCTTTTGTGGGAGGGGGCGGCGCCAACGGTTTGGCCCCAGTGTTCAATACACCACCAATCACGCCGCCAAGCACTCCGCCCATCTGCCCGCCCGGGACGCCTCCTGGAACTCCCCCGGCAACTCCTTCGAAGCCTTCGGTATCAGGAGCTTCCTTGATTTCGGCAATGGCCTTCGGGATTACTGTGGGCGCGAAGAGTTTGCCGGAGTTAATGAATCTTTGCCGCGGAGCTGTTTTGACGAGCGCAGCGGTGGCTGGCGGGGGCGGAGGAGGAGGGGGCGGGGGCGCCACCAGCATCATCGCCGCGTACTGTTTGATGTTGATCGTGTCCGTGAAAAAGAGCCCGAGCAGAATGGGAACGCTGATCAAAGCAACGTGCGTGATGATGGAAACCGCGAGCTTCAGCGAGCGCGAGCCGGTTTTGAAATGATTCTCGTCGAGAAGGACGGCTTGCGAAAACTCGAACGCCGGCTTGATCTCACGGAGTTCTTCGAATTGGGATTTCTTCCGTGGCGCATCCGGCGCCGCTAGCGGGATGATTTCTATCAGCTTAGGGACGATGACTTCGCCCTTGACGGGGTGTTCTGCAATGGCGGACGGTGCCATGGGAGGTACCTCCTACGCCCTGATAGTGGCATGCGTCTTGCCATGTCACGCTGCCAGAAAACTCCTGTAATTGATTGATTTACTTGCGCTTATTTCGCGAGGCGGGGTCGCATGTGCCGCTGAATGGGCCTTGAGGCGCAATGTGGCTTACTGCGGTGGGTAACTTCGCGCACCGCGCTGAAGCTCGGTTGACCGTCACATTGCGTTGCTGACCCTAACGCATGTAGCGCGTAAAAGAATAGAAGGCAATCAAAAAGATGGTCACCAAAACGACCGCGGAGTTTCTCGTGCGGCTCGGCTCTCTCCTTTGCTCCAGAAAATCGGCGATGGCAGAGCTAAGGAAGAAAACCTGCAGACCCGTGAACAAACTCGCTGCAACTTCAACCAGCGCAAATTCATGAAACAGCGAAATGACGAAAATCGCGCCTGAGACTATGACAGCCACAAGAGTCATCAGAATCGCAGGAATGTAGCGCCTCTTGGCCGCTGGTTGACGACGAGCCATCTAGAAATTATGACACTATTCGGCAGCAGCTAGCCGCTGATTTAGCGTTCCCCTCGCGTCGTGAGACCCTACTCCGCGGGGCTGTACCCGATGCGACGAAGTCTTCATCCAAATCAAATGAATCTCAGCGAGGAGAACCCAATGCAACAACGTCAGCTAGGAAAAAACGGGCCCAATGTTTCGGCCCTGGGTTTGGGCTGTATGGGCATGTCCTATGCGTACGGCCCGACCGATGAAGCGGAATCGCTTCGGGCACTTCACCGCTATGTCGAATTGGGCGGCACTTTCCTGGACACGGCGGAAGTCTACGGTCCGCACAAAAACGAAGAACTGGTCGGCAAATTCCTGCGTGAGGTCCCGCGTGAAAAACTATTCGTTGCGACAAAGTTTGGCTTTCGGTTCGGCCCCAACGGGATCACCGGCGTGGACAGTTCGCCCGAAAATGTCCGCCGCGCCTGCGAAGGCAGTTTGAAGAGGTTGGAAATCGAGATACTTGATCTTTATTACCAACATCGCGTCGACCCAAACGTGCCGATTGAAGACACGGTCGGCGCCCTGGCGGAGCTCGTCAAACAAGGCAAAGTCCGCTACCTTGGCCTGAGCGAGGCTGGTCCGGAAATCTTGCGCCGCGCCAGCAAGGTGCATCCAATCGCAGCGCTGCAGAGTGAGTACTCCCTGTGGACGCGAGATGTCGAGACGAACGGAGTTCTCGCTACCTGCCGCGAACTGGGCATTGGTTTCGTTCCGTACAGCCCGCTCGGCCGCGGATTTTTGACCGGGGCTATTCAGAAGCTCGAGGATCTCGATCCAGGTGACTGGCGGCGAACAAATCCGCGTTTCGGTGAACAGGCTTTACAGGCCAATCTGAAACTTGTGACTGCTGTGAAGGAGCTTGCTGCGGCAAAGTGTGTTACACCGGCGCAATTGGCACTGGCGTGGGTGCTCGCTCAGGGCGAGGACCTGGTGCCGATCCCTGGAACGAAGCGGGTTCGCTATTTGGAAGAGAATATGGGCGCAGTCCACGTCACCCTGACCGAATCCGACCTGAAAAATATTTCAGACCGCCTTGCCGAAATCGACGTTGTGGGAGAACGCTACACGCCCGCCATGATGGCCCTGGTGAACAAGGCTGGGGCGTCTGCTTAGCTCGACTTAGACCTTGCTAAGTAAACCTTCAGCGGCCGGTCTGCAGCGCCGGGAGCGTGAATTTCGGTGTGACCTCCTTGCGTTTCGACCAGTCGTGATAGGTGTGGCATTCCGAGCAACGAGACTCCGCGTGACCCGGGCCGGGCGCATGGCAGGTTCTGCACGTCGCGATTCCCGGCAGCAAAATGTCACTTGCCTCAGTACTCGTGAGTGCTTTCGCGTGACAGCTCAGGCAGGTAAATCCGCGGTGTGCGTCGTGGTCGAATTTCGCGTGCGGCATCCACTGAAGAGTGACGTTTGCCTGCTCGATATACGGAAGAGTCCCACTCGCGCTTAACTGGGCTGTTGAGTCAGTCCTTGATGCCCGTTGCGGAATTATAGTCGGAAGATTCTTTGAGAGCCAACCCAGGGTATGGCACTGATTGCATGTCTTCCGCCACAAAAGCTCCTCTGCTTCGGCGGTTCGTTCCGCTATCCACTGCTGGGGAGCAAGCGTGCGGATTTGCGGCGGAAAAGGCCTTCCGGTCAGCTCCTGGTCCGCGTCACGCGTAGCGCGAAGCTCACTAGGATGTGAGGCAATGTATTGCTGAAATTCCCTCACCAAGAACGCGTGCACAACTTCCGGCTTATCGTGCGGCACGCCTTCGTCGAATCGCCTGTCAAATGTCAATGAGTGGCACGCCGCACAAGCATTTGCAAATCTCACAGGGGCCATCAGTTCGTGGTCTGTGATCGGTTTTGGCCCCCTAAGGCCTTCCCCACGCATCGGGAGAAATTCATCGCTATCTTTGTAACTGACTATTGCGGCGCTATATTTTGCATCCGAGTATGTAAGGTCGGGGTTGGCCGCCATGGGACGATGGCAGTTGCCGCATTCAAGGTTTACCAGCGCGCCGTTTGGACCACGCCGAATCGCCTTCATGTGAATTGCGTGATTGAGCTTGACCCTGGCGGGATCGCTCGGGGGCGTCCCGGCAACGGGACGCAAGGCTGCGAATTCGGGATGGCCGTCCTCGAAGTCGGTGATTTGAACACCGGGCAACGGCTGTAGCCTCTGATGACAGACCTCGCAGTTTTCATCCCTGACGGCACTTAGATTTGCTCTGCTGCGATGCTCTGCGTGACAGAAAGCACAATTCGGTGGCGACAAATTGAGCCACGTGTGATGAACAGGCCCGTCGTGGCAGTCGAGGCAGGCGCTATCCGCGGCTTTGGCAGAAAATGCGCCGGCCTGCTGAACATGGCAAGCGGAGCATTCTTTTTCAAGGACGGCGTGCGCCCGTGACAGGCGGCCGCTTGAGTACACTCGATGGTCGCCAGAAAAGCCGCGCCAGGCAATCCAGAAGAAGGCGAGCAACGGCAGCGAGACGCTGAGCCAGAATTTGGCGCGCTTGAGCGGCGTCGGCCTCTTGAAATAGTTGAGGTCGATGCGTTGGGCAAGCTTTTTTGTTGTGCGTGTGCGCGCCATTAAGACGATAAACAGTTCTTAGACATTGGTTCTTAGTCGAAACCCAAAATCGTGCCTTACCGCAGCGGACAAAGAACTAACTAAGAACCCAAAAAAATCCTTTTCTCGCTCAATACCGCTGCGCCATGAACGCGTGAACGGCGCCAAGCAAAATCAATGCGAGCGAAAGCGGAATGTGGACCAGCAGCCAACCGTGCAGCCAGCAATGCAAGCGTTCCTGGCGCGTGAGCTGGCGCGCCTCGTCGCAAATGTCCTCGAGGTCGGCAAGCATGGCGTGGGCCGCGGCCGGGAGCAAAGTGCGCAAGCCCGATAATGCGCCCCCAGCAGTTGTTATGTCTGCGAGGCGCTGACCGCGTTTCTTCGGATGTTCCAGAAATGGCCGCATCTCCTCCAGATAAAAGCGGCGGAGCGGCGCGCGCTCTTCCTCCGTCAGCAAAATAATTTCCGGAGCGGTGGCGACCGCCGCACTGGCCCCCGCGCTGACCGCCGCAGACGTGCGCAAAGGCACTGCGGTTGCCGCAATGGGGCGCAAAGCGGTGAAGCCCCCGGCTCGCTGACTCTCTTCCGAAGAAGATTTTGCCAGGCCAAGATTTCCGCAAAGCGATTCCACCACACGGTCGGCTTCTTCGCGCAACAGTGCCCGGACGCGGCCGATTTCATCGTAAATGGTTTCAAGCGGCACGTCGGTGGTCATCAACCGCGGAATATAGTGTTGAAGAGCAGCACCGAACACGCCGCTGAGAACGGTGATAATTAGCAGCCACATCAAAACGCGCGTGAGCGTTCCGCCGAAGCGAAAGCCACCGTGAAACAGAATCATCGGCAGCGCAAGCAGTCCGAGCCACAAATGTCCCCGCATCCAAGCTTGCGCGCGGCCCAACCGCCAGGTCGGAACCCTTTTCCGCGCGCCGAGAAGCGCGGCAAAAATCATGAATGCAAACCCCACGACGCCGAAAAACAGTCCAATCGCGCTACCACCTCGCGGACCTTGCGGCGAGTTGAGCGCATAGATGACGTACACGATCGCCGAGGCCGCAAGAATCGCGAGCGATACAAACGCCCAGCCTCGCTGTGTGCGATCGATTCTCATTTCGCAGCGCCCTGGCCAAGCATTCCTGCAAAAAATGTTTTCGGATCGACGCGATGCGCAGCATCATGCGGGCACGCGTACACGCAGCTTGGCTCTTTGAGGTGCGTGCAAAGGTCGCACGACGTAGCCTTCTGCTTAATGATCGCCTTCTTGCGCCCGGAATTCTCAGGATCGTCCGCCATCACTTCGAACGGATGCAAATTGATATTTCCGTACGGGCAATTGCGCGCGCACAGACCGCAGCCGATACACCAATCCTCAATAATGACTTCGAGCGAATTGCGCCGCCGGATTGCGCCGACCGGGCAGCCGAGCATGCAGAGCGGGTCGCGGCACTGGCGGCAGCTCGTGGCCACCAAATAATTCTCGAAACGCAAGCCATCGCGCACCAGGCGCGTGACGCCGTCATGTGCATCGGCGCAAGCGTTTACGCAAGCATCGCAGCGCGTGCAATTTTTCAGATCGAGAATTAACAGGCTCTGCGCTTCCATCAAACCTTGCGAGAGAAACTGGTCAATGGGGACGCCGTGCACCGTTTGCAGGCGCAGCTGATTTGCGGCGCGGCGCTCGGCGGCGACCGCCTCTAAGCCGGTTCGAACGCTGGGGAAGCGCACAACCATTTCGCGGAAATCGTCGCCGGAAATGCGTACCAGCTCGACGTGATCGAGCGCTGTGCATGTCGCTGTGCGCGCGCCACCTCCTAGCAATCCAATTTCACCGAAATAATCACCGCGCGAGAGATACGCGAGAACCAGTTCGCCGCCGGGATAATTCTCCGAAACTCGCACGAAACCAATGCGAACGAGATAGAAGCTGTCGGCGGGCTTGCCTTGTTGAACGATAACCTGACCCGGCGCGAAACGCTGGAGCTCCACGCTTCCTTTCAGGCGCTCGATAAACTCCGGCAAAAGGTCCGCGAACATGGGCACGCCGCGAAGATGATTTTCCAGCGCGCGACGGCGGTACGCCTCATCGAGCTCCGCGCGAAATGTCTTGTTCTTCAGCATGATGTCCAGCACGTTGCGCAGCATTTCGTAGGCAACAACGTCCGAATCCGCAACCACGGTGGCGGACCGCGGATAGAAATTCATGCAGGTCATTTCGCCGAACAGATCGCCGGGACCAAGTTGCGCGATGGGATTGCCGTAGGAAAGGTCCACGGAAGCGTCGATCGGAATGGTGCGGTCGCGCGCTTCTTCTTCACGCTTATCTTCCTCACGGCCGACGAGCGTGCTGGTTAGTCGTTTGAAGAAACCCTTAGCGCCGCCTTGCGTCTTGACGTGCGCGATAGGAGTCGAAATGGAAACTTTCGCAGTGCCTTCAACAATGTAAAAAGCCGTCGAGCCGAATTCGCCTTCTCGGCAAATCACTTCGCCCCTGCGAAACCGCCGCTTCACGATGGCGCCGCGATTCAATTCCAGGAACGTCCCAGAAACGCCCCTGAAAACGGGAATTTGTAGAAGCTCTTCCGCTTCGAATCCTTCCGCGCCTGGCCCTGAAGTGATCGCCGTGCCAGCGACTCCTTTGTTAGTGAGCGCTCCCGTGGGGCAAGAGACCATGCACTCGCCGCAGGAAATGCACGTGGAATCACCCATGGGTGCGTTCAGGTCGAACGCAATGCCTGCGGAATACCCTTTCCCCATGCGGCCAAGAACAAAATTGCTTCTTACTTCGTCGCATCCGCGGATGCAGCGGTCGCACAGGATACAGGCGTCGTGGTCGACCGCAATCGCGAGTGAAGTATCATCGTGGCCGCGCGCGACAGTTCGCTTTGCAAAACGCAGCTGTGTTATGCCCGCAGCCTTCGAAAGCGTCTCCAGTTCGCAGTCGCCGGATTGTTCCTGCCGCGCGCACGGCGAAGGATGATCGGACATCAGCAGTTCGAGCAGTGTCCTGCGCGCATTGAGGACTTTTTCGGAATTCGTGACGACTTTCATTCCCTGCTCGACCGGGCGCACGCACGAGGCGGAAAGCACGCGCGCGCCGGTGTCGACAACGCACAGCCGGCACACGCCGACGGGTGTTTGGTTTTGTAAATGGCACAGAGTAGGGATGCTGATGCCGTTCATCCGCGCTGCGTCGAAAACGCTCGTGCCCGCGGGAACGCGCACAGATTTCCCGTCTATGGTGATGTCTACCATTCCGGCAGGCGTGGAAGCGGTGGTCATGCTAGGGCCGGATTCCAACGCGTTGTGCTTCACCACCTCGCGATGCGGCCGTGAAGCAAATCCCGCTCGGGCATTGGCCTTTCAAAACGTGTGCATCGACTTCCCCGCGAAAATGTTTCAGCACGGATTGAATTGGAGCCGGCGCAATCTGGCCAAGGCCACAAATCGACGTTTGACTCATGGCCTGCGAGAGATCTTCGAGGAGCGCCAGGTCCGCACGGTATTGCAGCTCCGGGAGGCCGCCTTGCGTCCAGCGAACGAGCATGTCGGTCATCTTTTGCGAGCCCACGCGGCACGGCACACACTTGCCGCATGATTCGTTGCGATAAAACCTCACAGCGTTTAGCGCCATATCCAGCATGCAGGTCGTGTCGTCGCAAACGACGATAGCGCCGGAGCCAAGCATCGAACCGGCATCGGCCAGCGCCTTGAAGTCTAGACGCACGTCGACCATCGAAGCCGGAAGATAGCCGGACGATGGACCGGAAGGCGCGAACGCTTTCAGCTGGTGCTCGCCGCGCACACCGCCCGCGTGATTAAAAATCACTTCGCGCATCGAGGTGCCCATTGGCACTTCGAATATGCCTGGGTGTGTGACGTGGCCGCTGACGCCGACAAATTTCAACCCGCGCGAACCACTCGCACCTTGCGCGACAAACCAATCCACGCCGCGAGCGAGAACTTGTGGAACGTTGATGAACGTTTCGACGTTGTTGATGACCGTCGGCTTTTGCCACAGGCCGATTTGTCCGGGGAAGGGCGGCTTGTTGCGAGGCTCGGCTCGATGCCCCTCGATCGCTTCGATCAGCGCGCTCTCCTCGCCGCAAATATACCCGCCAGGGCTTACAAAAAGTTCAAGGTCAAATTCCAGTTCGCTTCCCAGAATTTTCTTCCCAAGCAGGCCCGCGCGATAGCAACGTCCAATCTCTTCACCGAGGATTTCTTCTTGAAGACCGTATTCATGGCGAATATACAAGATGCCGCGCTTCGCTCCTGTCACCAGTCCTGCGAGAATCATGCCTTCAATGACGAGATGCGGAAGGTGCGTCATGATGAACCGGTCTTTGATCGTGCCGGGCTCGCTTTCATCGGCATTGCAAACAACGTACTTCACCGGATCGGGCTGCTTGCGCACGAGGTCCCATTTCATGCTCGTTGGAAATCCCGCGCCTCCCATGCCGCGCAGCTCGGCAGCTTTGAGTTGCGCAAGGACCTCGTCCCAGGCGCGTGTTTGCACCAGCTTGCGAAGAACGCCGTATTTTTCGCCATCGCCATAGGGATCAGCTTTGCACCCCAAACGAGCTTGTTCGGGATGCGGCTCGTGCAGTTCCTCCCCGCGGATGGCGATTCGCGTAAGTTGTTCAACGCGCGCAACAGTCACGTCGGTGAAGATTTGGTCGTTGATGGAAACCGCTGGGGCGTGATCGCACCGCCCCAGGCAAGAAACGTCGCGAATCTGCACCTCTTCAGGACGCGAGCCTGCGAAGCACCGCTCGAGATCAGCGCGCAGCTCACACGCGCCGTTTAGATGGCAGCTCATGTCAGCGCAGACACGAACATCCGCTTTGGGGGGTGGCGTTAGATGAAAATGCGGATAGAAACTCGCGACGCTATGAATCTGGTACAGAGGCGTTTGCGTGCGGCGGGAAAGCCCTTCGAGTTCCGCCTTAGGCAAAAAGCCGTGGCGAAGCTGGATGGCCCGAAGGTCGTCGAAGATCACGTCACCCGTCTCACGCGCGCAAATCGCCGCGCAAACTGTGAAGCCGCGCGGCGCAGGTTGGAATGCTGAATCCTCTGCATACTACTTCAGAGTGTAAATAGCGCCCGTTTGGCTTTTCGCAGCGCGTCGCGAAAAAGGCAATGCGCTCCGTTGACTTCGCGGCTTCGCTGACGCTATAAGCAAACAGATTCTTCGGCAGCCCGCATGCGCAAATCGACAAAATCTTTCCTTCTCAAACTTATCCTCTGCCCTTTGCTATTCGCTCCGTTTCACCTGGCCGCCCAGGAGAAAGAGCCCGTCAAGTACATAGGTCCTGGCTCGTGCGCCGCAACGAGCTGTCATGGAAGCGTGAAGCCGGTAGCAGGCAGCCGCATTCTGCAGAATGAGTATTCAACGTGGATCATTCAAGACAAGCACAGCCGCGCGTTCCAAGCGCTGACCGGGGACGTCGGCGAACGCATGGCCCGCATTCTGAAACTCAGCGCGAAAGCTGAAGAAGCTCCGAAGTGCCTCGCATGCCATGCTCTCTATACCACGCCAGAACAGCGTGGGCGTTTGTTTGAGATTTCCGAAGGAGTGTCCTGCGAAAACTGCCACGGGCCGGCGTCCGCGTGGCTCGGTCCTCACACCACGCGCTCTTGGCCGCACGAAAAGTCCGTCGCTTTGGGCATGCACGAAACGCGAAGCGTGACTCATCGCACGGAAAAGTGCCTCGAGTGCCACCTCGGTACGAAATACAAATTTGTGGATCACGAAATGATTGCTGCTGGGCATCCGGATTTGTTTTTCGAGCTGGACTCGTTTTCTGCGGTAATGCCGCGTCACTGGAAAGTTCCGCGCGAATCCGAACCTGGAAAGCCGGCTGACGACGGCGCCTGGGCTGGCGTGCGCGAATGGAGCGCTGGCCAGGCGATGCAATTGGCCGCCGCGATGGACCGGCTGACTTGGCGCGCTAAGAACGAACGCTTCGACAATAGAGACGTCTGGCCCGAGTATTCCGAACTGTCCTGTTTTGCCTGCCATCACGCGCTGGG